>Ga0160454_100024_pt1 | contig 291152 bp, 249 predicted proteins | sample HID1971M_E6MG_FD_108218 | JGI IMG/M metagenome (GOLD analysis project Ga0160454, IMG submission 108218) | Enriched millipede-associated microbial communities from UW Madison campus, WI, USA - HID1971M_E6 MG | ecosystem: Host-associated > Arthropoda: Insects > Digestive system > Unclassified ...
GCGACGAGGCCCGCGATGAACAGAAAATACGCTCCCGACGCAAACCGGCTTTGCCTTCTCGCCGTGACGAAGGATGCTACCGCCGCCAGTACGACCGTCAGCACGATCGAGAACATAGAGATGATCACACTGTTGCTCAGCGATTGCAGCATTCTCTCACCGGACAGCACTTGCCGGAAGTTTCCGAACTCCCACACCTCGGGCCACAGCCGATCGAAGGCGGACGCCTCCATGCTGCTCTTGAACGAACCGAGAATCATCATCAGCACGGGAAAAAAGTAGAAGAAGGCGGCAACGACGAGCACGAGCTCCAGTAGAGGCTTTCCTATCCGTTTTCTCATGCTAGATGTCCACTTCTTTTCTTTTGAAATAGGCCAGCATCAGGAAGGAGATGGCCGTAATGAGCAAAAACAGGATCAGGTTCATCGCCGTGCCGAGTCCCCAGCGGCCGTCCCCGAACATTTGGAAGGCGATCGAGTTCAGCACCGAGGAGGCATAACCCGGCCCGCCGTTCGTCAGCACGAACACCTGCTCGAACACTTTGAAGCCGGCGATCAGACTGAGCACGACGTTAACGCTGACCGCCTGCATCATAAGCGGCAGTTTGATGCGGAAAAACTCCTGAAACGGATTCGCTCCGTCGATCTGCGCGGCTTCTCCGTAATCGCGCGGGATCGCGAGCAGACCGGCCATAAAAATAATCATGTGAAAGCCGGTGCCCTTCCACACGTCGACGAAGCTGACCGTATACATGACGATGCTTCGGTCCACCAGCCACTCCTGTCGCAGTCCTCCCAGTCCGATAAAGCCGAGAAACTGGTTGAGGAAGCCGTCGGGATGCAGCAGCGCCGTAAACAGGACGCCGACGACAATAAAGCTGAGCACGGTCGGAAGGAAAAAAACGGTGCGAAACAGCCGCTTGAATCCGATCCGGCTGCACAGGGCGACCGCGAGCAGCAGTCCAAGCACGTTTTTCCCGATACTGGTCACGAAGGCGAACAGAACCGTGTTGCCGATCGACAGCATCAGGTCGGCGTTTTTCGTTATTTTGACGAAGTTGTCGAGCCCGGTAAACCGGATCGTATCGCGATAAGCGTTCCAATCCGTAAACGAGTAGACGAAGCTGAACAAGGTCGGAAAAATAAACAGCGCCAAATAAATCAGCAGAGCGGGATACAGATAAAAAAGCGGGTAAAGCCGTCTAGCATTCATGGCGTCTTCCTCCGAGTCTGTGAATAAAGGAAGAAGAGGCTTCCTTGTCGTCGGCCTCTTCTTCGGCGGCTGCGCCTTATCGCTTACCAGCCCGGCAGCTCGGCGGCTTTGGCCAGCTCGGCGACTTTCTCGTCCCAAGCCTCCAGCACCTGCTTAGGCGTCTTGCCTTTGCCGAACATGTCCTGATAGAGCCGGAACAGCTCGGACGTATCTACAGCGATCAGATCGTTGTATTGACGCACGACCTTGCCTTGGGAGATGTACTCGTCGTATTCTCCTTGCATGAGCGGGTTAAAGCTGACCTGGACATCCTTGAACGCCGAGAATCTCGGATCTTCCGCGTACTGGATGCCGATAATGTCCGGCTGGCTCCAGAAGTCCAGAAATTTCTTCGCTTCTTCGATGTTTTTGGAGTTTTTGGAGATGAACCAGCCGGTTACAGTGCCGACGGTCAGGTCGGGATTATCCACGCCAGGCGTGGCGAAAATGCCGTAGTCGCCCAATTGCTCTCCCGCTTCGATAAAGTCTCCAAGCACGGTCATGGCCGCTTTCCCCGAATTCATCGCCGCCCCCAGACCGTCGAATCCGACGGAGAGATGATCTTCGTTCACGTAGCCTTTCTCGAACAACTGCATGATTTGTCCCAAAGCCTCTTCGAAGCCCGGAACGTCCGCATGCTTGAGCTGGTTGGCGTTGATCTTGTCCATGATGTCGGTGTCCTTGACGACTTCCGAGAACGTGGTCAATCCCCAGATTTGCGCGACCCAGCCGTCCTTGTTCCCCAGGTAGAACGGCGTAATGCCGTTCGTCTTCAACGTCTCGCTGACCTGCAACAGCTCCTCGAACGTTCTTGGCACGCTCAGGTTGAGATCTGCAAATATTTTCTTGTTATAGACGATGCCCAGCGCGGAGCCGGAAGCGGCGAAAGGCAGATTGTAAATCTTGCCTCCGATTTTGAGAATGTCGGGATTAACGAGACGGGCGACCCACGGTTCGCCGGACAGATCGACGAAATTGTCAGCCGGGTTGTATCTTCTCGCCATATCGGAGACGTTATGTCCGATGATATCCGGCAAATTCTTCGTCGCGATGCGCGTTCTGAGCAGCGTATCGTACTGGCTTCCGTCGACCGTCTGCAGATCGAAGGTCACATGCGGATTGCGCTTTGTGTATTCCTTAGTAATCGTTTCATAAAATTTGTTGTTGCCTCCGACCATGATCGAAAGCGTCACTTTCTCCGGCGCCGTCTCCTGGCTGGCCGACGGCGTTTCGGATGCGGGCTGCGAGCCGCTGGCAGACGGTTCTGCCTTATTCCCCGATCCGCATGCCGCGAGCATAATCAAGACGAAGCTCGTTAGAAGAGCTATCGCGGGTTTCCGTAGACGTAAATTCACTTGCCGATTCCCCCGTTCATATGGATGTCTGACTGTTTTGTCGAGCTTCGGACATGTCCCGATTTCTATTGTAAACGCGTTCAGCGGGAAGAAGAATGGACTCGTTAGGAAAAAAGCATGTACGATTCGGCACAAAAATAACGCGCTGGCCGGGCGTTTGACGAATTGTCGAATCGTCTGGTACATTAGGCAGAAAAGTCGGAGCATTGCGAAAGCGAGGGCGGGCGGATGCTGAAAAATTGGAGCCTTCAGACGAAAATTTTCGTCACGTATTCGATTCTTATTCTGTTGATCATCGCCGGCTTTGTCGCCGCCTTGGCCGTGTACGCCTCGAAAATGGTCCAAAAAGAGGTGTATACCGGAACCGAACGCCTGCTTCAGAAAATAACGGAGCAGTTCGACGGGCGCGTGAAGGATATGGAGCGGATCAACGTCAGCTTGTTGCTGGACGAAAATCTGGCCAAGCATCTCTATAATCCGGCCAGCCTTCTCGACCTTGGGGTTCAAGAGACGAGGAAGCTGGCCAATACGATTTTCTCGATCAACGGTCCTTTCAGCTCCGCCTATAAAATCGTCGCTTTTAATTTCGAGCATCGGTACGCCCTCTCCCCTCAGTCGGTAGACAATGCGGAAGCGCTCTTCCAAGCCGGACTGGATAGCATCCCGGTCTTCGCACCGCTGGCGGACGGGGACGGCAGCTTCACGCTGCTTCCCCCGCATCTCGACAATTGGTCGCAGCTTCAGGTTCCGGTGTTTTCCCTTAGCCGCAAAATCAAGGATACGGCGGGCAAGGAATACGGCTATATCGAAGTGCAGCAAAGATATAGCGATCTGGCTCGCTTATATGAGCCCGACCCTGCGATCGATTCGGAGTTCTATATTTTCGACGCGAGCGGCGATCTGTTCTACCCTCGACCGTCCGTCGATGTCTCGGCCTCGGTCTCGGGTTCTGCCGAAGATGCCGCGTTGTATAAGCGTTACGTGCTTGCAGGACCCAGCGGCTCGGCATCTGTTCGGAACAGTGCGGGCGAACCGATACTGCTCGCCTACCGCCAATCTCCGCTGACCGGACATGTGCTGGCCATCGCTCAGTCTCGAGAGCAGGCGCTAGCTTCCGTTGGCCGGCTGAACGCGCTGATTGTCGGCGCAGGCTTGCTGTTCCTGCTGGCGACGCTGCTCGTCCTTCATCGCAGCTCGAAGCGGCTTACCCTCCCTCTTCGGACGCTGGGCAGCTCGCTTAAGCAGGTGACCTTGAGCAATTTGGCGCTGAACATCGATCATTCGGACAAAAACAACGAGCTTCAGCAGCTCGACCGATTGTTTCGAAAAATGTTTTCGCGCTTGCAGCTTTCGATCGAGCAATTGACCGAGGCGGGCGAACGGGAGGCCAAGGCGCAGCTGGTGGCTCTCCAATCCCAGATTAATCCGCACTTTATCCATAACACGTTAGCGACGATCGGAGCCGCGGCCAAGCACGGCGAGCAGCCCGAGAAGGTCGCGGAAATGTGCAGGCAGCTCTCCTCGCTGCTTCGCTATACGACCTCCTCCTCCGACTTCGTTCGGGTCGAGGACGAAATCGAATATACGCGGAATTATTTGAATCTGTTGAAATACCGCTATGAGGAGCATTTCGAGTTTGAGATCGACATCGATTCCGAGCTGAAGGACATCGAGCTTCCAAGAATCACCATCCAGCCTTTCGTGGAGAATGCGATGAAGCATGCTTTCGCCTCCGTTCCCCCTCCTTGGCATATTCGGATCGAGGGACGGGTTGACGGCGGACGCTGGGAAATTTCCGTCCTTGACGACGGGGCCGGAGCCGATGAGGCGGCTTTGGAGTCGCTTAAGGCGAGAATCGAGGCTTTGTTCTCTCGCGACGGGAGATCGGAGGAAGAGCTGCGAACGGGACCGGATAGTCTGGGAATTGTCAACACGTATGCGAGGCTGATGCTGCTGCATGGAGAAAGCGCGACGATGAAAATCGCGAACGCTCCGGAACGGGGACTAAAGGTAAGCTTTGGCGGAAAAATCAAAACGGGAACGGAGGACGGACATGTACAGAGTGATGGTAGTCGAAGACGAGCCGCCTTTGATTCGGGACATTCGGTATGAGATCGAGCGGAATTCCACGCTTTTCCGGGTGACGGCTACCGCGATCAACGGGGCGGACGCTCTACGGAAGCTGGAGGAGGAAACTCCGGACGTTCTGTTCACCGACATTCGCATGCCGGTCATGGACGGCTTGGAATTAATCAAAGCGATCCGGCAAAAGCACCCCGAGCTCCCGTTCGTCATCCTGAGCGGCTACCGGGATTTCGACTATGCCAAGGAAGCGCTGAAATTTCAGGCCTACGACTATTTGCTGAAGCCGGTGTCGCCGGACGATGTGCGGGAGGTGCTGATCAAGCTGGAAGCGATGCTCGGGGAGCGGCGGGAGCAGAAAAAGCGGACGGTGCTGCTCTCCTCGCTGCAGGGCGAGCCGGTCAGCGACGAATCTTCCGAAGCGTTGTTCGCCGGTCAATCGCTGGCTCTGCTTGTGGCGCAATGCGACGGAACGTCCGGAATGGGGGCAAACGCTGTGGACTTGGAAGCGGAGCTTGCCTCCGCGCTGGCGGTTCCTGGCGCTGCGATCCGGGTATTAAGCGGGAGAACGCCCTTGGAGAAAATCGCGATCGTGGAATACAATAGTCGTGGTTACGGTGATGGTGATGGTGATGGCGACTGTGATGGTTATGGTGACGGTGATGACGACGGGAAGTTTGCGGAAAGAGAGCAATTGGCGATAGCGATGCAGCATTGGCTGAGCGGGAAGTCGGGGTCGGCAGTTAACGTCGCGATTGGAGAGCCGAGGGCCCAATTGGCGGCTCTCTCCGAATCGCTAGGATTTCTCCGGGATTTGCTGCGGCGGAGGGCCGAGCATGGGGTATTCAAGCTGATACGCGAGAGCGAAACGTTCGAAGCAGCGGGTGGCAGCTCACCTGTCGCCGTTCTCACGAACGAGCGGTTGAGCTCATTGAGATCGATGGTTCAATTGCAGCAGAAAAGCTTGTTCAAAGTCGAAATGTCCTCGCTAATCGGAGAATGGCTTTTAGCGCGACTTCCCGTTCCGGACTTCACGTCTCTTGTGAAGCGAACCCTTCATGCTGTAGGCGAAGGGTACTGGCGAAGGGAAGCCGATATCGATTCCGTCGTCGACGAATGTTTGGAGGGCGTTACTTCGGGCGAAACCATGAGCGAATTTCTGGTTGCTCGGCTTGAGAATGCTTTGTTCGAGGAAAGCAGCGCTTCCCGCGACTCTCCGGAAGGAGTCGTCGACAAGCTCGACGATTATCTGATAGCGAATTGCCATCGCAATTTCGATCCGAAGGAGCTCGCCTCAGGCGTCGGCCTCACCGCTCCCTATTTGAGCAAGCTGTTCAAGCTGCACAGAGGGATGCCGCTGATCGAATATCTCGCTTATCTCAAGATCGAGAAAGCCAAGCAACTGATCCGCTCCGACCCGGAGCTGCTGGCGAAGGAAATCGGCGAATTGCTCGGGTTCTCCGATCCTTTCTACTTTAGCCGTCTGTTCAAGAAGTTTGAAGGCTGCAGCCCGTCAGAATATAGGAAGAGGTTGGAGAAGCGGTAGTGTCGCTCCAGTAAGCGAAACAAGCCGCCCAAGAGTCTGGGCGGCTTGTCGGTCTTAGAATGGAAGGCTCGAACCGTCGGCATGAATGAAGAAGCCGTTGTGATCCGGCTTGCGCAATGCGGAAGCCAGTTCATAGATTTGCTGCGCCGGCTCGGAGACGTCTAGCGGAGCCTCGGGCCCCCCTTGGTCGGTGCGAACCCAGCCGGGATGAATCGCGTAGACGGTTATACCGCTATCAGCCAGCTCATGCCGCAGCTTGCCGGTAAACATATTAAGCGCAGCCTTGGACATGCCGTAGGAATAGTCCGGGCTTCGAACGTCCTGAATAATGCCGGAAGCCGACGACATGTTGAGAATCATCGCTTGGTCGCTCTCCCGAAGAAGCGGAACAAAGTGCTTGCACACTCGCACAGGACCGAACACGTTCGTCTGGAACGTCGCCTCGTAGTCTTCCAATTCGGCGCTCTCAATTCCATCCTTCCGGCCGATGGCGATGGCGGCGTTATTGATGAGAATGTCCACATGACCAAATGATGCCTTAACTTGCCCGGCAGCCGCCCGTACCGAACTCTCGTCGGCGGCATCCAGCTCTAGGATCGTGATTTTGTTGCCATGAGCCGTCTTCAAGCCCGCAAGCTTGTTCGCCGTCGCAGGATTGCGCACAGCTGCGATAACGTCGTGTCCCTGCTCGGCAAACTTCTTTACCATCTCTAATCCAATTCCTCTGCTTGCTCCGGTAATCAATACCTTCATCGTTGTCCCTGCTCCCATCTTGTTGTTTATGTCAACTCCATTCCGGATTAGTTCTCCTGTAGTCACTGGCACAAACCGGCCGTATTGCCGTTCTCTTGCGATCACTAGGTGATCCCGGTCGCACATCCCAAGTCAAGCAAGTATCGCTTTTACGTAATCAGCAACTCGAGCATAAAATGTCGACCCCGGATCGACACGACCGATGACGATAGCATTTCTAGCGTGGAGATCGACCGATTTGGCATGATCCGGCAACGCAACGCCCTCCAATACGGTGATTTTAGGATGATCGGCCAGTTCGCCATGGAGAGGAATCGCATCGACGCCGGTCGGAGCCGGAACTTCAGACTACATTCAGAGCTTGCGGAGCTTCTCCACTTCGACTAGCGGAATTTCGAGGGTATCCGCCACTTGTCCCGGAGTAAATCCTTTGGCGATCATCCGACGTACAATCGAGGCGCGCTCTTCGGCAATTCCTTCGGCAATTCCCTCGGCTTTTCCTTTTTCCAAGCCTTCTTGAATCCCTTCCTCGTACCCCCAACGTTTCCAAGCGGGCATGAGCTCCATCATCTTCACCCTTTCCTCCGGATAGTCTTTCAATATTTCGTCCAACAGCTTCTCGTCCTCGGCCTGATTAGGCTCGAAATATAAATCCGCCACCGACATCAAAAGCGCCATTCGCGCGTCGTCGAGCTTGTATCTGAGCCGTAAAAGCATTCGCAAATAGGCCGAACGCATTTCTCTTTTCTCCTTCTCATTGTACCCCATCTTAGCTAAGAGCGCAGCAGCCACAGGATTATCCGAGGCGATAAACCGCCTCCAATCCATAGCTCTCAGTTCGACTTTCAGAAACTTGAAACGGACGATCTCATGATCAGGCATTGCCATTACAAACGTATCCGGCTCCTCCGGTCCTTGCCCCGCAGTAAAAATGGCAATCGGGATAATCATCCGATGCTCCTTGCGATGCCTCTCGAACAAACGGCTGAAGTAGATGAACATCCGTTCGCGGAAGTCCTTTTGATGATACGACTGTGGCTCCATATGCACAAGAATATAAGCGTCGAGCGCTTTATATCGGGTTTCCAGCAGCAGGTCCAAGGTTTTAGTCTCTTCGTCTACGACATCGACAAGCAGTTCCTGCATCAATAATCGAGTATGACGATGATCCAGCGAAGAGCTGAGCTCCGGGAAAAAGAGCTCAATAAACTCCGCAAAAAACGTCTGTAGCAGCTTCTTGAACGCTTCGTCGTGAGGTTTGGCTTTTTTATCGTTCATTCGCATTCCTCGCCTTCTTCGACGGTCGTTTAAAACAAAACGCCGCCCACTCCCCAATAAGGGAGCAAGCGGCGTGTGCTTCACGACCGAATTTATGATATTGGCTTTATCTTACCTGATATCTCGACCCGTGAACAGGTCTATTTTTATTGGCTTTTCTGTTCGTACTCTTCCACCCATTTCGTTGTACGGGACAGCTCCGCTTCTGCGCGCGCGATAGCGGCTTCTACCTGAGGAGTAGCCGTGCCGCCGTAGACGTTACGAGCATTAACGACCGCTTCCGGCTGCAGCACGGCGTAGATCCGGTCGTCGAACAGATCGGAGAACTGCTTGAACTCGTCCAATGTAAGATCGAGCAGGAACTTGTTCTGCTGGATGCAGTACAGCACCGTCTTGCCGATGACCTCATGCGCTTGGCGGAAAGGCAGCCCCTTGCCGACCAGGAAATCGGCGATGTCCGTCGCGTTGGAGAAGTCCTGATCGACGGCACGGCGCATCTTGTCCTTGCGCACCTTCATCGTCTCGATCATCGAGGAGAACAGTTGGAGCGCTCCTTGCAGTGTTTTGACCGTATCGAACATGCCTTCCTTGTCTTCTTGCATGTCCTTGTTGTAGGCGAGCGGCAGCGACTTCAGCACGGTCAGCAGGCCGACGAGATTGCCGTATACTCGACCGGTTTTGCCGCGAACGAGCTCCGGTACGTCCGGGTTTTTCTTCTGCGGCATGATGCTGGAGCCGGTGCAGAACGCGTCGTCAAGTTCAACGAACTGGAATTCGGTGCTCGACCAGAGGATCAACTCTTCGCTCAGGCGTGACAGATGCGTCATGATCAGCGAGGCGCCGGCGAGAAACTCCACGATAAAGTCGCGGTCGCTGACAGCGTCAAGGCTATTCTCATAGACGCGTCCGAAGTTTAACTGTTCCGCAGTAAAATGACGATCAATCGCAAACGTCGTGCCGGCTAGAGCTCCGGCGCCCAGCGGCAGCGCGTCGATACGCTTATAGCTGTCCTGAAGGCGCTCGATATCGCGGCCAAACATCGATACGTACGCCATCAGATGATGCGCAAACAGAATCGGCTGCGCCCGCTGTAGATGCGTGTAGCCCGGCACGATCGTGTCGAGATTTTGCTTGGCTTGTCCGATCAGCGCCGCCTGGAGCTTGCGCAGCATCTCGACGAATTCGACAACGCGCTTGCGGAGGTACAGGTGCATATCCGTCGCCACCTGGTCGTTGCGGCTGCGTCCCGTGTGCAGCTTGCCTCCGACCGGGCCGATCTCTTCGATCAGCGCTTTCTCGATATTCATATGGATATCTTCGTCGGCGATCAGGAACTGCTGCTCGCCGCTGCGGATTTTCTCGCGTACCTTCAGCAGGCCTGCCTTGATCGTCTCTACATCCTCCGCCGGCAAAATGCCGCACTTGCCAAGCATCGTCACATGCGCCAGACTGCCTTGGATATCCTCCTCAGCCAGCTCTTTATCAAATGTAATCGACGCCGTATATTCTTCCACCAGTTGGTCCGTTTGTTTTGTAAAACGGCCCCCCCACAGCTTGCTCATAATCCGAATACCCCTCTCTTATCCTTATCGAGTAACCTCATCCGTTCCCTCGGCGTCCCTCTAGGTGCGGAGGAGCACGTTACGGTCTGACAGACCGTTAGAGCACCATACTCCCGCGTTCACGGGCCTGTAACGGTCTGGCAGACCGTTAGAGCACCAAACTCCCGCGATTCCGGACCTGTAACGGTCTGGCGGACCGTTAGAGCACCAAACTCCCGCGTTCACGGACCTGTAACGGTCTGCCAGACCGTTAGAGCACCAAACACTCGCGTTCACGGACCTGTAACGGTCTGCCAGACCGTTAACCGATGCGCAAAGTCTCACGCTCAACGCCACCCGCCGATAAACGGCAAAAGGGGAGCGCCGCGCGGCGAAGGTGCCTCCCGTCATAGCCCCGGCTGGCGGGGGATGGTTTGGCAGGCTTCGGGCGCGGTTCTCCCTTTTACACTTTATCGATTAAATGCCGGAAGCTCCGTTGACGCCGGAAGAAACCTTCAGGCGCAGAGCGTTCAGGCGGATAAAGCCGGTAGCGTCGCCTTGATCGTACGCTTGCGTAGGATCGGCCTCCATCGTCGCAATGTGCGGGTTATAGAGGCTGACCGGGCTTTTCAGTCCGGCGGCGATGATGTTGCCCTTGTACAGCTTAAGGCGCACGGTGCCTGTCACGTTCTGCTGGCTTTCGTTGACGAGCGCTTGGATGGCCAGACGCTCAGGAGCAAACCAGAAGCCGTTGTACACAAGCGTGCTGTATTTGGAGATCAGGGAATCGCGCAAATGCATCACGTCGCGATCCATGGTCAAAGACTCGATTTTGCGGTGAGCGGCGAACAGGATGCTGCCGCCCGGCGTTTCGTACACGCCGCGGCTTTTCATGCCGACGAAGCGGTTTTCCACCATGTCGACGCGGCCGATGCCGTGCTTGCCGCCGACTTCGTTCAGCTTCTCCATGACGTCAAGCGGACTCAGACGCTCGCCGTTGATAGCCACGCAGTTGCCGGCCTCGAAATCCAGCTCGATATACTCTGCTTGATCCGGAGCTCTCTCCGGGGAAACGCTGAGCACGTACATCTCTTCCACTTCCGGAGCGCTTGGATCGAACCAAGGATCCTCCAGCATGCCGCTCTCGAAGCTGATGTGCAGCAGGTTGCGGTCCGTCGAATACGGCTTGGCAGCGGATGCTTGAACAGGAATGCCATGCTTCTCGGCATAAGCGATCATCTCCGCACGTCCCGGGAACGCGGCGCGGAACGCCTCGTCGCGCCATGGAGCCAGCACTTGAATGTTAGGAGCAAGCGCAGCGGCCGTCAGTTCAAAACGAACCTGGTCGTTGCCTTTGCCCGTTGCGCCGTGCGCGATGTAGGTTGCACCTTCCGCTTGCGCGATTTCAACCATGCGCTTAGCGATGAGCGGACGCGCGATGCTTGTGCCCAGCAGATATTGCCCTTCGTAAAGAGCGCCTGCCTGAAACATCGGGAAAATGAAATCCTTCGCGAACTCGGCGCGAAGATCGTCGATGTACACTTTGGATGCGCCGGTTTTGAGCGCTTTTTCCTCAAGGCCGTCCAGTTCGTCCTTCTGGCCGATGTCGGCGGTGAAGGTGATAATCTCGGCGTCATACGTTTCTTTCAGCCAAGTCAGAATAACCGAAGTGTCCAAGCCGCCGGAGTAAGCCAGCACGATTTTGTTCTTTGCCATGGAAATTAGAAGCTCCTTTGAACTGAAAAGTGGATATGCAATAAATATTGCCGCTATCTCCCGGGTTCGGTCGACAGATTTACATAATTGCGGCCATGATCGCTTTCTGCGCGTGCAGACGATTTTCGGCCTCGTCGAAAATAACGGAGTTTTTGCCGTCGATGACGCCCTCCGACACTTCCTCGCCGCGGTGCGCAGGCAGGCAGTGCATAAACAGGTAATCCGGGTTCGCGTACTTCACGAGTTCTTCGTTCACCTGATAGTTTTTGAACGCCTTCTCGCGCTCCTTCTGCTCTTCCTCGAAGCCCATGCTCGCCCACACATCAGTATAAACGATGTCCGCTCCTTCGATCGCTTCGCGGGGATCGCGCAGAATTCGCACGCTGCCGCCGGTTTCCGCCGCCGCTTCAATCGACGACTGGACGGAGCGCTCGGACGGGTCATAACCTTCCGGAGATGCGCTGGAGAAATGCATGCCGAGCTTGGCCGCGCCCATCATCAAGGAATGTAGTACGTTGTTGCCGTCGCCGATGTAAGCGACCTTCAGTCCTTCCAGCTTGCCTTTGTGCTCCAGTGCCGTCTGATAATCGGCCAGCGCCTGGCAGGGGTGAGACTGATCGGACAGAGCGTTAATGACCGGAATCGTAGCGCCGCGCGCCAATTCCACAACGTTGCGGTGACCAAACGTACGCAGGATCATGCCGTCCAAGTACCGAGACATGACCTGAGCCGTGTCGAGAATCGTTTCTCCGCGTCCCATCTGGATGTCGTTGCGGCTCAGGAATAGCGCCTGACCGCCTAGCTGGTACATGCCAACCTCGAAGGATACGCGCGTACGCGTGGACGATTTCTCGAAGATCATACCGAGAGATTTGCCCTTTAGAGGCTGATACGCTTCTCCGGCTTTATGTTTACGTTTAATCTCGACCGCAAGATCGAGCAGGTACCGAATCTCTTCGGGGCTAAAGTCCACCAAACCGAGAAAATCCCGGCCTTTCAGTTGTGCCGCAATCTGTTCCAGGCTCGCTGCCGTAGTCATGGCAAACCCTCCTTCTCTATTTGCAAAGCTGCGGGCTCCGCCGCAACTTCTGTTATTGAGCCGCTTTCGCCGCAGCTTGCTCGGTCAGAACCGCTGCAATCAGGCCGACCGCCGTATCGATCTCTTCGTTCGTGACCAGCAGATTCGGCAGCAGCCGAATGACGTTCGGTCCCGCCGGTACAACGAGCAAACCGCGCTTATGCAATTCGGCGATCGCGTCTCCCGCAGGAGCGTTGCACAGAATGCCGATCAGCAAACCTTTGCCGCGCACCTGATCGACGTTCGGCAAGCCCGCCAGCTTCTCTTGCAGTTGGGCGATCAAATATTCGGAAGCCGCTGCCGCCTTCTCGGCGACATTTTCCTTCAGCATCGTCTCGATCGTAGCCGCAACAACCGCCATCGCAATCGGCGTGCCGCCGAAAGTCGTCGCATGCGCACCTGGCACGAACGCCGGCTTCACATGCTCTTTGGCCAGCATAGCGCCAACCGGGAAGCCGCTGCCGATACCTTTAGCCAGCGTGAAGATGTCCGGCTCGACGTCATAGTGCTCGTAAGCGAACAGCTTGCCGGTCCGTCCCATGCCCGTCTGCACTTCGTCCACGATCAGCAGCAGGCCATGACGATCGCATAGCGCGCGAACCGCCCGCAGGAATTCCTGATCGACGGGGATAACGCCGCCCTCGGCTTGAACCAGCTCCAGCATGATCGCCGCCGTCTTGTCGGTAATCGCCGCTTCGAGTGCCGGCAGATCGTGAAGAGGCACATGCACGAAGCCTTGCGGAAGAGGCAGGAAGCCTTCCTTCACCTTGTCCTGGCCTGTCGCGGTCAGCGTAGCGAGCGTGCGTCCGTGGAACGATTGCGTAAAAGTAATAATCTCGTAGCGCTCGTTGCCCTTGAGCTTCTGATGATAGCGACGGGCCAGCTTGATCGCCGCTTCGTTCGCTTCCGCGCCGCTGTTGCAGAAGAACACCGCATCGGCGCAGCTGTTGTCGACCAGCAGTCTGGCCGCCTTCTCCTGTCCAGGGATATGGAACAGGTTGGAGACATGCCACAGCTCGTCAAGCTGGCTCACCAGCGCCGCCTTGACGGCATCCGGTACGTGACCGAGGTTCGCTACCGCAAGCCCGCTCATGAAATCAAGGTACTCTTTCCCTTGATCGTCCCATACGCGGCTGCCCTTCCCTTTCACCAAAGTAATGGGATATCTCGCATATGTCGAAAATAACGCGCTGTCACTCATACCCAATCGCTCCTTTTTCCACCGTGTGGCCTTACGCCCTTTATGCTCTTACGATCCGAGTGCCGATGTCGCCCTCCGTCAGAGCCCTGCTGAGAACCCGCTCCGCCGCGCCGTCCACGATCCGCACTTCCTTGACGTCGCCGTGCAGACAGCTCATTGCCGCTCGAACCTTCGGAATCATGCCGCCGTAAATTTCGCCGCTGGCAATCATCTCCTCGATGTCCGCAAACGTCACGACCGGAAGCACCTGCTTCTCGCCGTTCACGGTGCGCATAATGCCCGGCACATCGGTGACGACGATCATCGTCTCAACGCCGAGCGAAGAGGCAACCGCGCCCGCCGCCGTATCCGCGTTGATGTTGTAGCGCTGCCCCGACTCGTCGATACCGATCGGCGCAATAACAGGCAAGTAGCCAAGCCCGATGACGCCTTCGACCAGCTCCGCATTCACACCGACGACGTCGCCCACATGGCCGATCTCGTCCGCGTTCGCGACCGGTTTCGCCACAATCAGCTTGCCGTCCGTACCGGACAGGCCCAGCGACTTCGCGCCGTTCTGCTGCAGCTTGCGCACGATCTCCTTGTTGATGCGGCCCGCCAGCACCATCTCGACAACGTCAAGCGTGGCTTCGTCGGTTACGCGCAGCCCGTTGACGAACCGGCTCTCGATCCCCAGCTTGCCGAGCGTCTCGTTGATAGCCGGACCGCCCCCGTGCACGATAACCGGCTCGACGCCGCGCTCCTGCAAACTACGCAAATCTTCGAAAAATACGTCGGGAAGCGCCGCTAAAGTGCTCCCCCCACACTTCATCACAAATCGTTGTTTACTCATGCGCCCGTTCTCCTTACGTCCGATAAGCGGCGTTGATGCGCACGTAATCGTACGTCAGATCGCAGCCCCATGCCGTCGCTTTGCCGCTTCCCATGTTAAGATCAACATGAATGCCGACGGTATCGCCCTTCAAATATGCCAATGCAATTTCTTCGTCAAAAGGAACCGGACGGGACTGCTCCAGCACGACAATGTCGCCCAGACGAATGTCAACCGTGGCCACGTTAACCGGCACTCCGGCGCGACCGACAGCGGCAATGATGCGTCCCCAGTTGGCGTCCGCACCGAAAACGGCCGACTTCACAAGGCTGGAGCCGATGATCGTCTTGGCAATCGCCTGCGCCGCATCGTCGCTGTCCGCGCCGACAACCGTCGTCTCGATCAGCTTCGTCGCGCCTTCTCCGTCGCGGGCGATCGCTTTCGCCAGCTCGGCGCACACATGGCGCAAACCGTCGACGAACGCCGCCAAGTCCGGATGGCTGCGGGTCAGCTCGCTGTTGTCCGCCAAACCGCTGGCCATCGCCACGAGCATATCGTTCGTGCTCGTATCGCCGTCCACCGTAATCATGTTAAAGCTCACGTTCGTCACTTCGCGCAGCAGCTCTTGCAGCAGAGAGGAGCCGATCTTGGCGTCCGTCGTTACGAAGCCGAGCATTGTCGCCATGTTCGGATGGATCATTCCCGAGCCTTTGGCCGCTCCTGCAATCGTCACTTGCTTGCCGTCAATCGTCAGCTCGACGCAGCTTACCTTTTTGACAAGGTCAGTCGTCAGAATCGCCTGGCAAAAGTCGTCGGAGCCTTGATTGTCACCTCGCAGCCGTCCCGGCAGCTTCTCGATGCCCGCGTTAACGCGATCCATCTTCAACAGCTCTCCGATGACACCCGTGGACGCTACAGCCACCTCGTCCTTGCTGACGCCCAATGCTTCCGCCGTATTCGCCTGCATCGCGCGCGCATCCGCTTCCCCTTGCGCTCCCGTGCATGCATTGGCGTTGCCGCTGTTCACGACAACCGCGCGCAGCACGCCGCTTCGTCCCAACGCTTCCCGCGTCACCAACAGCGGAGCCGCTTGGAATAAGTTAGTTGTATACACTGCGGCGGCCGAAGCCGGAACCTCGCATACGATGACTCCCAGGTCGTGGCGATCGGTTTTTTTCAAGCCGCAGTGCAGCCCTCCGGCCTTAAACCCTTTCGGCGTCGTAACGCCTCCGTCTTCCACGATCGCGTAGCTTTGTTTTCCCATGATATTCGGTCGTTCCTCTCATCCGTAAAATTGAGCCGCTTTAGATGTAGTCCAAAAAGTCCTATTTTGATCACGAAGCATCTCTGGGGGCCTACTCGACGTCGAATCTTGAATTCAGCCGGATCTTCCGGTACTCACGTAGCTTCCACTACGCTCCGTTCCTTATCCCCGGTCTTCATCCAACCTTCCCGGATGCATGGGCGAGCAGTTCGCCGTCAGGCGAACGACCAGCCTCGGTGCTGAAAATCGAGCTTTTTGAACCTTCATTTTTTATGGATAAACCGGAGTGAACTGAAGCCCGAGCGTCTCGTCCCAGCCCATCAGCAGGTTTAAGTTTTGAATCGCTTGGCCGGCCGCGCCCTTCACCAGATTGTCCGTGACGGAAATGATCGTCAGTCGTCCCGTCCTCTCGTCCACGGAGAAGCCGATGTCGCAATAGTTCGTGCCGTACACTTCCTTCGTCGCCGGCCAATGACCGGCAGGACGAACGCGGACAAACTTGCGACCTTCGTAAAATTGACGGTACAGCTCGACGATCTCTGCATCGGAACGTTTCTCCGTTAGCGTAGCGTACATCGTCGCCATAATGCCCCGGGTCATGGGCACGAGATGAGTCGTAAAGGTCGTTACTACCGGACGTCCCGCCGCCTCGGACAGTACTTGCTCAATTTCTGGCGTATGTTGGTGCCTATTCAGTTTATAGGCTTTGAAGTTTTCGTTGATTTCCGAATAATGAGAGCTTAGGTTGAGACCCCGTCCCGCTCCGGAAACGCCGGATTTCGCATCGATGATGATGCTGTTCGGATCGATCCAGCCGGCTTTAACCGCCGGATACAGACCGAGCAAGGACGTTGTCGTAAAGCAGCCCGGGTTGGAAACAAAATCGGTCGTCTTGACTTGTTCTCCATACACCTCGGACAGACCGTATACTGCCCGCTCTACGAGCGCCGGGTCGGCCGGCTCGTGTTTGTACCATTGCTTGTACGCGTTTCCCGACTTCAACCGGAAATCTCCGGAAAGGTCGATCACCTTCAGCCCCGCTTCCAGAAACTGAGAAGCCAGCTTCATGCTGACGCCATGCGGTGTAGCCAAGAAGACGACATCCGCCTTGTCGCGAATTAAACCCACGTTGACATCATCGAGCAAATCGGTGCGGATCTCCGTCAAGTGCGGATAACCGTCAGCGATCGGAGCGCCCGCGCTGGATGAAGAGATGACGGACTTAACCGTCACATAAGGGTGAGACTCCAATAAACGAATGAGTTCGACGCCGCCATAGCCGGTGGACCCGACAATGGCCGCGCGGATTTGCTTAGCATTCATAATAGTATCCTCCATAGTTTAGAAAAGGATGAATCGCCAAGAAACGGCTTGCGCCGTTGTCAGGACTTTCGGTTGCGAATAGAGTTGCGGTTTGCCCAAACATTCTCAATTGTAACGGATTACGCTAGGGAATGAAAGATGTACTCTTGAGCGGCTTCCGCCATTTTTCGTCCGGTTCGGTTGTGTATTATTATACATTCGATGTATTATTTATGCAATGGTTATATTCGCTCGTCCCTAAACCCCTCGCCCAACACTTCTGCCGCATTTGTAATAATGACGAAAGCATCGGGATCGGCATCTCGAACAAGCAATTTAAGCTTTAACACTTCGTTCTGCCCGACGACGGTCAGCAGCACCGGACGATCATCGCCCGTAAACCCTCCTGTGCCTTGCAAACGCGTCAGCCCCCGATCCAGCTCGTGCAAAATCGCCGCAGATACCCGTTCCGGATCGCGGGAGATAATGTAGGCGGCCTTCGAGGTTTGCAGACCGGTTTGGATGACGTCGATTGTTTTACTTGTTGTGAACAGAGCGATAAGCGCATATAGCGCGTTCTCCAGAGAGATGAATAATCCTGCGGATAAAATAACGAGGCCATCCAGCATCGCGACCGCGAGGCCGAGACGAATGCCCAGCACTCTGTGAAGAATCTGCGCCGCAACGTCCAGCCCTCCGGTAGAGCCCCTTCCGCGAAAAACGAGGCCCAGGCCGATCCCCACGCCGAGCCCTCCATAAATGGCGGACAGGAGCGGATCGCTCGTAGGCGGAGTCCAATGGGAGGTAAGAAGCACGAATAGAGGCAGCACGATAGAGCCAACTGCCGTCTTCACGCCGAATTGTTTGCCAAGCACAAGCACGCCTGCGATAAACAGCGGAATATTCAGCGCCCACTGCGTATAGGCGGCCGGAATGTGCGTTAGTGTATTCAAAATGATGGAAATTCCCGATACGCCTCCCGAAGCGATTCGGTTGGGCAGCAGGAATAGATTAAAGCTGGCTGCGATGAAGAAAGCTCCGGCCAGCATGGCGACGTAACTGAATACTGTACGGGTGCTTTGGGAGAAGCGAGGGGCTCTCCTCTTGTTCGGAAGAGCGGGGACGATATGTTTCCGTTCGTCGATTGTACTCATGGCTCTGCCTCTCTTTTACGATTTACCTTCATTATGTACAAGGAATTAACGGATTACCGCTACTTTCCTCACATTCTCTGCATCGGTTTTGCCGAGCCGCTAAACGACATGGGAAAGGGGCTGTCTCATAAGTAAAAAAGTCGTACGAAAGAATGATCGATAGAGAATGTTGTCGTGCATGTATCTCCTTCCGCTGCTATACGGCAGTCTCCAGAAGATACATGCACTTTTTCTTAATCGATCATCTAGGGTGTGTCTGAAAACCCTCGGAGTATTCAGACACGCCCTAGTACGACCCTACTTATGGGACAGCCCCTTAGTCGGATGCTGCGCCTCGATTATTGCGCTTCCTGCTTGATCTGGCTGCGAAGGTAGCCGTCGATGAAGGAATCGAGCTCGCCGTCCATGACTGCGCCGACATTGCCGGTCTCCACCTGTGTGCGATGATCTTTAACCATGCTGTACGGATGGAAAACGTAGGAGCGAATCTGGCTGCCCCAGGCGATCTCCATCTGTTCGCCGCGAACCTCGGCCAGCTCGCGCTGCTGCTCCTGAATTTTCAGCTCGTAAAGCTTGGAGCGCAGCATCTGCATCGCCTTCTCGCGGTTCTGAATCTGGGAGCGCTGCGTCTGGCAGGCTACGACGATTCCCGTCGGCAAGTGGGTAATCCGGATCGCGGAATCCGTCTTATTGATGTGCTGGCCGCCCGCGCCGCTGGAACGGAACGTATCGACCCGCAAATCGTCGGGGCGGATCTCGACTTCGATCTCATCGTTGATTTCCGGCACGACATCGCAGGAAACGAAGGACGTATGCCGCCTTCCCGAAGCGTCAAACGGAGAAATCCGGACGAGCCGGTGCACGCCCTTCTCCGCTTTCAGGTAGCCGTAGGCATTGTGACCGCGAATCTGAATCGTAACGCTCTTGATCCCTGCTTCATCGCCGGGAAGATAGTCGAGCAGCTCGACCTTAAAGCCGCGTTTCTCCGCCCATCTCGTATACATACGGTACAGCATTTGCGCCCAATCCTGCGACTCCGTACCGCCCGCGCCAGGGTGCAACTCGAGAATCGCGTCCAGCTTGTCGTAAGGCTGGTTAAGCAGCAGCGTCAGCTCGAAGGCATCGACTTTAGCGGAAAGCTTCCCGACGCTCTCGCTCCACTCTTCGCCAAGCGCCTCGTCCGCTTCCTCTTCGAGAATCTCGAGCATGTCTTCGAGATCTCGGCACTCCGCGGCCAAGCTCTCATATTGGTCGACGACCGATTTGATCGCGTTCATCTCGCCGATCAGAGCTTGCGCCTTCTCGTTGTCGTCCCAGAAATTCGGATCGCTCATTTTGACTTCATAGTTCTCGATCTGTTCCTTCTTCAGATCTAAGTCAAAGAGACCCCCTAAGTTGCTGTAATCGCTTCGCGTTGGCGCGAAGGTCTTGCTTAACAGATGGGTCTAACTCGAACATCGTTGCATCACCTCGTTGAAATCTTAGGCCCTGCGCGACGCTGCCGCCCCGCCTTCTAGGCGCAGGACGGCAGCATCGGGCAGCTCTCTATTCTATGCGACCATGGCACATTTTGTATTTCTTTCCGCTGCCGCACGGGCACGGATCGTTGCGACCGACGACGCTGGCGCTGCGAGTTTTCGGCTTCTTCGGTCCCTCTTCCGCCTTCGTGTCCACGGCTTGGCCCTCGGCAACCGCTTCGCGCTTCGGTGCGGCCTGAACTTGCGCCTTCGTAATATACAGCGTAACTTCTTCCTCGATCCGTTCGACCATGGCGAGGAACATGTTATGACCTTCGAACTGATATTCTCTGAGCGGATCGTTGCCGCCGTAAGCGCGCAGATGAATGCCTTGGCGCAGATGGTCCATGGAATCGATATGATCCATCCATTTGCTGTCTACGGCGCGAAGAACGACGACCTTCTCGAACTCGCGCATCGTCTCTACGCCGATCGACTCTTCACGCTCGTCGTAGAGCTTGTCGACCAGACCGACGATCAGTTCAATCATCTCTTCCTTTTCCTTGCCCCACAGATCGTCCTTCGTCAAGCGATCTTCCGGCAGGTAATGGGAATGCGCGTAAGCGACCAAACCGTCCATATCCCAATCTTCCGGGACGTCGCTGTCGGGACAATGATTCTCGACCGATTTCGCGATAACGGAACGAATCATGCCGGAGACGATATCGCGGATGTTCTCCGCATTAAGAATCGCGCGACGGTCTCCGTAAATTTTCTCCCGCTGCAGGTTAATTACGTCATCGTACTGCAGGACGATACGGCGAGTGTCGAAGTTGCTGCCCTCAACCCGCTTCTGAGCCGATTCAATCGCACGCGAGATCAGCTTGCTCTCGATCGGGGATTCCTCGTCAAAGCCGAGGCGTTCCATCATCCCCATAATGTTGTCGGCGCCGAACCGTCTCATCAATTCGTCCTGCATCGACAGATAGAATTGCGAGGAGCCCGGGTCGCCTTGACGTCCTGCGCGGCCGCGCAGCTGGTTATCGATCCGGCGAGACTCGTGGCGCTCCGTACCGATAATGTGCAGGCCGCCCTTCTCGGCAACGCCTTCGCCCAGCAGGATATCCGTACCGCGGCCGGCCATGTTCGTCGCGATCGTGACTCCGCCGTACTGTCCCGCGTTGGAGATGATCGCCGCTTCCTCTGCGTGATACTTGGCGTTAAGCACTTGGTGGGTTATGCCCTTCTTCTTGAGCAGCTCCGAGATGCGCTCGGAGTTCTCGATCGAGACGGTGCCAACAAGTACTGGCTGACCTGTAGCGTGACGTTTGACGATCTCTTCGACGACCGACTTGTACTTGCCGTTCTCGGACTTGTACACGACGTCCGGTATATCGTTCCGGATCATTGGACGGTTCGTAGGCACTTGAACGACTTCAAGGCCGTAAATGCGCTTGAACTCCTCTTCCTCCGTCTTAGCCGTACCGGTCATGCCGGCCAACTTGCGATACATCCGGAAGTAGTTCTGGAACGTAATCGTCGCGAGCGTCATGCTCTCGTTCTGTACCGTGAGCTGCTCCTTCGCTTCGATCGCTTGGTGCAGACCTTCGCTGTAGCGGCGGCCGGCCATCAGACGTCCGGTGAACTCGTCGACGATAACGACTTCGTCTTCCTGAACGACGTAATCGACGTCGCGCTTCATAATATAACGTGCGCGCAGCGCTTGATTGACGTGGTGATTCAGCGTCACGTGCTCGTGCGAGAACAGGTTGTCGATGTTGAAGGCCTTCTCGACCTTCGTTACGCCAGTCTCGGTAAGAGCAATCGTGCGCAATTTAATATCGACCGTGAAGTCTTCGGTGTCCGTCAGCTTGCTGACCAGCCGGTCTGCCGCATAGTACAGCTCGGTCGACTTCTGCGCTTGTCCGGAAATAATAAGCGGCGTACGCGCTTCGTCGATGAGAATGGAGTCGACTTCGTCGATGATGGAATAGTGAAGCGGACGCTGAACCATCTGCTCCTTGTACAGAACCATGTTGTCGCGCAAGTAGTCAAAGCCGAACTCATTGTTCGTGCCGTAAGTGATATCGCACGCATAGGCTTCCTGTTTTTCCTCATGCGAAAGCCCATGAAGGTTACAACCCACCGTCATGCCAAGGAATGTATAGATCTGTCCCATCTGAGCGCTGTCGCGCTGGGCCAGATAGTCGTTGACCGTAATTACATGAACGCCTTCGCCCTGCAGCGCGTTCAAATAAACCGAGAGCGTACCGACAAGCGTCTTGCCTTCGCCGGTTCTCATCTCCGCGATTTTGCCTTGGTGAAGCACCATGCCCCCGATGAGCTGTACGTCGAAATGACGCATGTTAAGCACGCGTTTGGACGCTTCCCTCACGACTGCGAACGCTTCGGGAAGAATGTCGTCCAAGGACTCGCCTTTGGCAATGCGTCCACGGAACTCGTCCGTCTTCGCGCGAAGCTGATCGTCGCTCAGCGAGGAAATGGAGGATTCAAGTCCATTAATTCGCTCGACGGTTTTGAGAAGCCGTTTCACCTCACGTTCATTGGCATCTCCGAATATTTTTTTGACAAGTCCCATCATAATCGAATGTACCCCTCTCTCTCGGGCTAACTATATCTTTACATTTTAACAGTTTGGGGGTATTGGAGCAAGAAAGGACAGCTGGAAACGGAAGTCATTAGATATAAAAAAATGCTGCCCGGGCGGGCAGCGTGGAGATGGATTGGATTAGGGCTTGTTAAGCTGGAGGTCTCGCACGATGTTTTCTTGCTCTAATGAACGAAGACATAACGTTTCGAGGAGACGCATTTGCCTCAATTGGCCGTTCTTTAGTTCGTCCGAATCCGATTTTAATGCGGCTGTGGTTGTCTTCAGTTCGGCAACATCGCGTTCCATCCTGGTAATCTTGGCATCCATCACTTCTACGCTGTGCTTAATAGCAAGCAGAATCTCCTTTGTTTCATCCATTTCGTTTCCCCTCCCCATTCATGAAACTTATATCCGAACTCATGCAACTTGTCCCTTTATTGTACCTCACCTTGTCAGGGAGTGCAGTACCGATAATAACGCCATGAGGGACATACGCATCGTGAAAACAAAACGCCGCCCAACTCCATAGAAAGAAGTTGAACGGCGCGTGCTTCGCGTCCGAATGTTTATTTAATTGGATTATATCATGTGCTGGCTCAGACATCAAACGCTTCCCTTCGACACCGCAAATCGCTTAATCTCCTCCACCATATACCGAATCTCCTCCGTGCCCAAGCCCGGATACACCCCCAACCAGAAAGAACGATTCATGACCTCGTCCGTATGGGTCAAATCCCCAATGACACGATACCCTTGCCCGGAGGCCCGCATCTCGTCATACAAGGGCTGTCGCAACAGATTTCCCGCGAACAACATGCGCGTTTGTATGCCCCTGCTTTCTAAGTGTCGAACGATCTCCTCTCTGGTGAAGGGCGCGTTATCCCTTACAGTCAGTAGAAAACCGAACCAGCTTGGATCGGAGTTTTCTGTCGCTTTTGGGAGACGGAACAGATTAGCCAACGGGAGCAGGCCTTCGTGCAGCATTCTCCAGTTGCTTTGTCTGGCAGCGACAATGGCCGGAAGCTTCTCCAATTGCGCGCACCCGATGGCAGCCTGCATATCGGTAATCTTGAGATTGTAACCGAAATGCGTGTACACGTACTTGTGATCGTAGCCTGCCGGGAGCTCGCCGAATTGCTGAGAAAACCGCCGTTTGCACGTATTGTCCTTACCGGAAGCGCACCAACAATCCCGTCCCCAGTCACGGAACGATTCGACAGCTCTTTTCAACCGGGGATCGTTCGTGTACACGGCTCCGCCCTCTCCCATCGTGATGTGATGCGGGGGATAAAAGCTGGACGTGCCGATATGGCCGACCGTTCCCGTCAGCCGCCATTGCCCTTCGTAAAAATATTTTGAACCCAGAGCATCGCAGTTATCCTCAATCAGCCACAGCCCATGCTTGTCACAAAACGCACGAACACGCTGCAAGTCGAACGGATTGCCCAGCGTATGCGCGATCATAATCGCTTTCGTTCGGGCGCTTAGCGCCGTTTCCAGATGGGCAGTGTCGATATTGTAGGTTTCCGGGTCGATGTCGACGAATACGGGCACAGCGCCAAACTGCACGATCGGGTTCACCGTCGTCGGAAAAGAAGCCGCAACCGTAATGACCTCATCGCCTTTCCGAATTCTTCGATCCTTCAGCATCGGAGAGGTTAGCGCCATAAAAGCCAGCAAATTGGCGGAGGAACCGGAGTTCGTCACAAGCGCATACCGTACTCCGAGATAGTCGGCGAGCCCTTTTTCAAAGCGCTCTACATACCGGCCGCCGGTCAACCAGAAATCAAGCGACGAATCGATTAGATTAAGCACCTCGCGTTCGTCAAAGAAGCGCCCTCCATAGGAGATTGCTTGACCAGGAGAACAAACCTTCTTCGGGGAGTGTTTCACCCGATAATGGCGAGCCGTCTCCAGCAGAACTCGTTTTCTGAGGACTGCCTCGAGAAGTCGGCTCTCCGCCTGGGCCAGGAAGCCCTCGACCTGATCTTCGGGGAGCGTGTAGGTTTTGTCCGCAACAATGTCCGATTCAGTTGCACTACTTGGGTTCGCCTCAGGCTTCAGCATCATAAACTGTGCTTCACTGCTGTCGTCGCTATCGGTTACAGCAATCGCCGACCGCAGCTCCCCTTGCCATTGAATTTGCCAAATTGAGCCCAGTATAATCGTCATGTCGCCTTCCCCTCCTCATACTCGGCAATCTGGCGAAGGCATAGCTCAGCGACGTTTGCTCCTTGCAAATAGGCTTTGTGCCACTCTACCGTTTTGAGGAGTGCCGTGTGCAGATCCCAACGCGGACGCCAGCCAAGTCGAATGGCAGCTTTGGAGCTGTCGAGCTTCAAGGCTTGAGCCTCCGGCCAGCCCGGTTTCTCCATATCAAACTTTAAAAGCCCCTCGCCCGCTCCCCACAATTGCCGAAGCCGCTCCGCAACATGGCCGACTGTCTGTACATCGCGGTCATCCGGCCCAAAGTTCCAAGCCCCTCCGTACGCAGGCCCCTCCTTGTATAAACACTCCGCCAATCGCATATACCCCTCTACAGGCGCCAACACATGCTGCCAAGGCCGCGTCGCATACGGGTGCCGCAGAGTCATTTCGCTTCCTTGCTGTAGAGCTTGCAGACAATCCGGAACAAGACGATCTTCAGACCAGTCGCCCCCGCCGATAATATTGCCGGCCCTCGCGGTAGCGACGGCTACTCCATGTTCCGTGTAACGCCCCGCCGGAAAAAACGACTCCGAATACGCATGAGTCGCCAGTTCCGCGCACGCCTTCGAAGCCGAATACGGATCCTTGCCTCCAAGGCGTTCATTTTCCCGGTATCCCCATATCCACTCCCGGTTCTCGTATACCTTATCTGTCGTCGCAACGACAACTGCCCGAACCGAAGGGCAGCGCCGAACGGACTCGAGCAAATTAACCGTACCCATTACATTCGTTGCGAAGGTAGAGACCGGATCATTGTACGAACGGCGAACGAGAGGCTGGGCGGCAAGATGGAAAATAACCTCCGGCTCGGATTGGAAAATGGTTTTCTTCAGATCGTCCAGATTTCGAACGTCTCCGTAGTTGTCGGTGAGTAACTGATCAATCCCACCCAGGCTATATAAGCTTGGCTCCGTATCCGGCCTTAACGCATAACCGTTCACCACTGCGCCTTGCCGAATCAGCGTTAAAGCTAGCCAGCTCCCCACAAAGCCCGTATGCCCGGTTATCAGCACTTTTCGGCCACGCCAAAAAACCTCCATTGCAGAACCTCCTTGCTTTCATAGCTGCCAGGTTGGCAGGTATGCGTTCCGTTCTTCATCATATGGAAAAGGGGGCTGGGAGGATTGTACTTCGGGGCGGGGCGACGAGCTGATGGAGACAAAATGAAAAGCCCCAGCGAGATCGCTGAGGCTGAATTGTTTTAGTTATGGATTATTGCGCTTCAATCAATCCGTACCTGCCGTCGTTCCGACGGTAAACTACGTTCACTTCTTTCGTCTCGGTGTTCGCGAACACGTAGAAGTTATGGCCGACAAGATTCATCTGCAGTATCGCTTCTTCGACATCCATCGGCTTCAAATTAAACCGCTTCGTTCTGACGAGTTCCATATCTTCGTCCTCGTCGCGGGCCAATGTCGTTACGCTGTTCCCGACGCCGAAATCTTCTATGAACAAAGCTCTCGCCGAGCCCGGTTCGCGGAATTTGCGGTTGATCTTCGTCTTATGCTTGCGAATTTGCCTTTCCAGTTTGTCCACTACGAAATCGATCGCAGCGTACATATCGTCCCGCTTCTCTTCGGCGCGAAGCATTGCTCCCGGAAGGGGAATCGTAACCTCGACGGCCTGATGGCCTTTCGTAACGCTTAGGGTTACGTTAACATCGGATTGTGGAGGTGTTTCAAAATACTTATCCAGACGACTCAGCTTTTTCTCGACGTACTCTCTTAATGCATCTGTGACTTCCATACGCTGACCTCGAATGTTGTATTTCATGGGGCAACTCCTCCTTTGCTTACCTCTATAATATCACATCCGCGATGGGCGTTTCAAAACATTCCGTTAATAATTTTGAATTTTTTGAAAACTTGGCTTATTAACTGCAAATGCCTTTTAGAAAAAGAAAAACCCTGGATTGCTCCAGGGAAGCGCTACGTTGCTTGTATGTGAGTTCGGCGATCGCGCCGGTATGATTACGATTTGGTAACGTTAGCTGCTTGAGGACCGCGTGCGCCTTGCACGATGTCGAATTCGACCTCTTGGCCTTCTTCAAGAGCTTTGTAACCGTCCATTTGAATAGCCGAGAAGTGAACGAACACGTCGCCACCTTGCTCTGTTTCAATGAAACCGTAACCTTTTTCTGCGTTGAACCATTTTACTTTACCTTGCATGTGTTAAACATTCCCTTCATATTCAAATGACGTTAGACATAGGCACCAGTACCCAGCCCACAATTCGAATATAACATTAGGTAAAGATTGGTGTCAATTGTTTTTTGTAAGCGGTGTCAAATCAAAAAATTACAAGTGCTTGGCAGAATAGCCACCTTCTACGTCCTGCACTCTATACTCCTATCCGAAAGTCGGATAATCGATTCAGAAGTGCGTTGCGATGTGCCTCCGCCTACTACGCGGCCTCGATGTCGGGCACCCTCTCTTGATTTCATCTACGTAAACAAATGGAGCACTAATTCGAAGCTTTGCATGATCGTTGTTTTTCCCGAATCTTTTGCCCCAGCAAAAACCGTCACAATAGGGCATATTCCGGAGTCCTTACATCGGAAGGCGCTCCGTTCAGTAGCGGAAAGATCGTCCCTTGACCTGGCTGTTGGCGATGTAGATGGTCAGGAGGGCTCGGTCTTGTGAATGTATGGTTACTGCAGCGTAGAGGGATCAGAACTTATTTACATTCTAATTCTATCCATTGCATATTTGGTACTAATAGAGGTATAGATTTGCTCATATCTCACCTCATTTCCGTTCAATGTTATTCCAGACATCTGAGATAAGTTCATACATATACTCTTTATCTCGTGGCCTTATTATTAGGTTTGGGGACTGTCCATAGACTACGCTGTTACTGGGAATAACCTCATTTTTTATGACTGCCCCCGTCGATACAGCTACATTATTCCCTATACTCGTGTCACCAAGAATAGAAACGTTAGAGTATAAAATTACATTTTCACCCATAACAGGGTATTTATCTCTATTCCCTCCAACTGTGCATCCTTGATAAAAGAAAAAACCATTACTATATTTCGCTCTTCCAAGAACACTACCTAGTGGATGCTCTACTCCCCAATATTCTGGAAGCTCCACCTCATAGTACCAGTCAGTTGAGTGAAGGATCTTATTTAGATAATAGATTTGGGTCGCAAGTGCTGCGCTTCCCTCCATGCGATAAATCGTGTTTGACAAGAAGTATAAAAATACTGCATACTGCCCTGAATGGAATGGAGAAAATAAAGCTTTTCCATTCCCATCATTGTAGTATTTATTCTTTGTAACCCTAAAACATTTCTCGACACGAAATAAAGCGTCATTTAAATATGGATAAACAGAATCACAATGTCCAAAAAAGTTATTTAGTTGTCTATCTACATAATTCGCCAACTCATCGTCATTCATTTCCTTTTCCATATTCAATAACCTCATTCATACATAATAACCCGAATTGGGCGACATCCCCCCCTTTATGTATCAGGGGTTTCCAGATTTCTGTTCTGAAAGTGGAGTATTTCAAAACAACAAAAAGTTTCTAATGATGTCCAACCCAACAAGCCCGCTCTTCTCTGGGTGGAATTGGCATCCGTAAATATTGCCGGACCGAATTACCGCCGATATTTTCCTGCCGTTATAGTAGCTGTCGGCTAGTCGATGATTTCCGTCCTTCGGCACGCATGTAAAGGAGTGTACAAAGTACACCGCACTTTCTTCTTCAATGCCATTTAGTATCGTACCTTCCCAAGTCTGGCCATCTGGCCGGAACAATTCGTTCCAACCGATATACGGAATTTTGTGCGGATCTCCATTTCGTGCGGTATTCGGTATTTCAATGACGTTTCCTTTAATTAACCCTAGACCTTCGTAGTTGCCAAACTCGGAGCTGCGGTCCATAAGCATCTGCATGCCAAGACATATGCCCATCAGCGGCCGTTCTTTTTCGGCAAACTCATGTATCGCTTCGACTAAACCTTGTGCTTTCAGTCCGTTCATCCCATCCTGAAAAGCTCCCACGCCGGGAAGCACAAGCCTCTCTGCTGTCGAGATCTCGTGCGGCGAGCTGGACAGCTTAACGCGAGCTCCGCAAGCTTCCAACGCTTGCATCACGCTATAAAGGTTACACATGCCGTAATCAATTACCGTGACATCCGGAGTGGTCATTCTAGCTGCTCCTAACTTTGATATGATTCGCCAGAGCATGCTGCCTGATCGTCCCCACGTCGATCCGATTGTAATGGAGAACGTCAGCCATGGCCACTGCATCGGCTTTCCCGATCGTCACGGCTTCGACAAAATGGTCAACTGCGCCCATTCCGCCGCTTGCAATAACAGGTATGGAAACTCCTTGGCTAACCGCTCGGACGAGCTCCAGGTCGAACCCTTTACGGGTGCCCTCTTGGTCTACCGAGGTCAACAATATTTCTCCGGCGCCCAACTCAGCGCCGCGTATAGCCCACTCTACGACATCAAGCCCCGTATGCTCACGTCCATTATCCGTATACGCTTCCCATTGGCCATTTCCACTCTTTTTGGCCTCAATGGACAATACCGTACATTGGGATCCGAATCTTCTTGCCATTTGACGAATAAGCTCGGGATTTCTTACAGCTGCAGTGTTAATAGCGATTTTGTCCGCTCCGGCTCTTAGAAGCTCCTTGGCATCTTCTACAGAGCGAACTCCTCCCCCTACTGTCAAGGGAATGAAAATGTTTTTAGCGGTATGTCTTACAATGTCCGATAGATTATTCCGTTCGTACAGGCTCGCAACGGCATCCATGTAAATAAGTTCATCGATTCCAGCCTCGTAATACTTGGCGGCAAACTCTTGGGGAGCCCCCATAACTCTTAGACCTTCTAAGTGAATTCCCTTAATGAGATTCTGCCCCTTGATGTCCATCCTTGCGATCATTCTGATGTTTGCCATGTCGTTCGTTTCCTTTCATCAGGAGAAGACGGTTTTTCTCAACTTCCATGTTCCGTTTTCCTTTTTCCACAAATGGGGCGAACGGAATTGGTCCGTTAAATTCGAGAAGTAATCGCGATCGACAATAGGCTGCTCGAACATTTTGGAAGCTTTTGGGAATTCCTTTTCGTTGATGCTTAAATAGTTAAAGATTTCATCGACGAATCTTTCCGGAAATTCACCATCGTATCGTTTTACTAGAGCTACACCTTCATCACGGGTAATGTCCCTTGAACGGATTTCTTGAGCCGCATCGTAAGTCGCACGACCGATTCCGAATTTGGTATGCGTCGTATAGTAGTGGAAATCGTCGATTTTGTCATCAATGCTGTTGTATTTACTATAGGTTCCTGGCGTTCTCTCTGGAGAAGCTTGGAATCCGCCGTGCTCGACCGAATAGTAGTAGCAGCTTTGCGGATGCCATTTCAAATAGTAACCCAGATAATGTACTTCAACCTTCTGCTTTTCCACCGCTTCCGGGTTAGCCGGAAGGTAGGGATTGAGATCGCTTTGATCGAAATCGTAATCTTCTTTCAGCTGCTGTACAGAGGTGCCGCCGAGATAAATTTTGCTTTGGTCATCTGCAGTGAAGTAGGACCAATCCCGCTTAGCGGTTTCCGTATCGGCAATCGGATTCCCGTATTCGGCTTCGTTTTCGCCGTAGAATACAAGAGGAATATTGAACAGTAGAGCCATTTTAGGCGCAAGCGCTTTTTGCCCGATAATGAAGGGCTGAAAAGGATGGAACAGATTTTCGACCGCAAGACGAGTCAGCAAACGATGCGCTTTGCCGTTTGGCGTGCACAAATAGTTGTCAAAGCCGGCATGAATCCATGACTGGAAGTTCTTAAAACCCCAATCCGTATAAATATGAGGCGCCCACGTTACCGTTAGTGGATGCATGCCGTATTTATACTTCAGAACGTGCGCCGCATAGAAGCTGTCTTTGCCACCGGAACCGGGAACGATGCAGTCGTAGGAACCATCCTTGCTGCGATACCTGTCGCAAAGCTCCATCAGCTTCTTTTCTCTTTCGATCCAATCGATCGTATTATGTTTTTGCAAGCTAAGACGGCAGGCATCGCAAATTCCGTCATCGTCGAAGTTAATCGTCTTCTTCTTGCTATCCTTTGTATGCTGATACTCCACCGCGGAATTTGGTCTTTGGTTGGAAATAACGCACATTTTGCAAAACTTGACTTCGCGAGGCAGCCCGTATTTAGCCTCCAGTTGCTCCTCTGGCTGATTAAAGATTTCTTCTTGAATAGCCTCTCTTACTCGGATCATATTTTTTCCCCCAATGTTAGGTTTGGATTACCACGCGCTTAAGCCGCCATCGATAAAGATGTTCTGTCCTGTCACATAGCTAGAGGCGTCGGACGCCAAATAAACGAGCGCCCCGGTCATCTCGTGCGGAAATCCCATTCTGCCTAGCGGGATGCGGTTGGAATATCTTTTAATAAATTCTTCGTTCTGTCCGCTTTCGTTGCCACCGGGGGTTATCGAGTTTACCCGAATTCCATGATTGGCCCAGTAGGTAGCCAAATACTTGGTAAGTCCGATAACAGCCGCTTTCGAAGCAGAATATACAGCCGGAGTATTGATCGCCATCCCCAAATAATGCGAGCCCTCGTAAATACGATGATCCGGTGCCATGGCGCCATAAATGGATGCGGTTTGAATGACAGAACCCCCGGTGCCTTGTTTAATCATCTGCTTGCCAACAGCCTGCGCCATCAAAAACATTCCATCGATGTTGACGGACATGACCTCTCTCCACTGCTCAAGAGAGTACTCTTCGAACGGAGCGAAAAACTGGCTCAGGTCCTTGGACTTGCTGGCAGCGTTATTATGTAAAATATCGATTTTTCCAAACGTCTCTACGACGTTTTTTACAAGCTCCCCTACCGACGAAGGGGAAGTGACATCACAGTAATAACCGCCCGCTTTGACACAATAGCGTTCTTCCAGCTCCGCCGCAAGCCGCTGCGCAGCGTCCAGATTGATATCTACTACAGCCACGTTAGCGCCGTATTCGCTCAGAGACGCACAGAAATGCTTACCCAGTATTCCGGCGCCGCCCGTCACAATCGCAGCTTTTCCTTTAAGCGACATCAAATCGCGATAATGGATTTTAGTCGAGTTAAAGCTCATGACTCAGCCCTTCTTTTCATCAGATACTCCACGATATCGAAATCGAGCACGGAGTCAATGTCGATTGATCGTTCCTCGGGCATTTCATAGAGAACGGTGCCTGGCTGGAATATAGCTTCATTTTCCATTAAAGATTGTCTTCTCCATACATATACCGAAGCATTCATGTCGTAACATTTGGGAGCGTCCTGCCGTCGAACGACCGGCTTTTCGAGTCTCTTACTCAAATGTACGACTCCGTTGACATCAACTTCAACCAAGTTAAAATAGGGGGAGCGTCTTGCCGGGGCGCCCGTAATGACATTGCTGGCCTGGCGAGTCTGCAGCAGTTCGAAGGCTCCAACGATATCTTCTGGGAATCTTAACGGAGATGTCGCGTCCAAGTCGACGACCGCGTCGAATGCGGCTCCTGTCTGCCGTTCAGCTTCAGTGACGCAATGACGTATGGCCGGAAGCTTGGCTGCCGTATCTGTTGCCATCTCCTCAGGTCTAAGAATGCTCAAGTCGGCTCCATACTGCTTGGCGGTATCCAGAATTACTTGCGAATCGCTGCTGACTGCGACATAGCGGAAAAGACCAGACTTCTTAGCCTGTTGAATACTATAGGCGATCAGCGGTTGCCCTGCCAAGTTCCGCAAGTTCTTGTTTTTTACTCCCTTGGACCCGCCTCTAGCGCATATCGTGCACAAATTCATTCTTCATCCACGCTTTCCGCGATGCAGAATTCTCTGCCGCCTCGATCAACTTCATAAGTGCCATGCCTTCGGCATAGGTACAGATCTGCTCGAAATTGTTCTTCATTATCCGTTCATGCTGCACCAGATAAGTCGTATTGCGATTTGTTTCATAACGTTCCTCATCGCCATCGATCCTGATCGTGCCGCCCACCAAGTCTACAACATAGGTGTGATTCTGTGTATTGACGATGATTTTTCTCTGCGTTACTCTATCCAAATAATTAAGCTGGACGGTAACAATAGGACAATGCTCTGTCTCTACAAGCAAAGCAAACACATCGTCACTGGTCAGCTCCAATTCGCTAAAGGTTCCTCCATTTGCCGCAACCCACTTCCACCTTCCAAACAACCAAAGCATCAGGTCGAGTTCGTGGCTCAGATCCCGCAGCGCGCCTCCGCCCATTTCCTTCGATGCGGAATAGCTTTTGCGATAATCCTGCCCGGGTCTCCACCCGGGCAAATATTGTCCGACATAGAATTGAGCGGAGATAGGTATCTCGCCCTTCAATAGTGCACGCAATCTTTGAATACAAGGGTGGAATCTCAAGTTGTAGGATACGAAAATCTTCTCTAACGGATAATTTTTGACTTCTCTTGGAGATTCGAATATTGGTTTTTCGACAAGCACATTCCCAGTATAATGGGATTTAACCAGTTCATTCAATGTTAAATAATGCTCCATCGTTCGGTTGGCGATCAATGCCAAATCCCAATCGTTGTCGGATAACGCAGATCGGATATGGCGATATCGTACACCGCCCTCTCCGACGACCCGGTTGCTGACGATCCCCACCCTACATCCAAGCGATTGAAACAATTCTGCATGCCTTTGTCCGATAGAGCCGTACCCGATAATCATGATGTTCATCCGAACACCTTGGCGAATTCTCCATTCGCTCTTTCATAATCTTCTATTCTTCCGATATCCAGCCAGTATTCACGGATTGGAAAAACGGAAGCCTGCTGCTTCCTGCCTACCAAATCCTCAAATAAGGTTGTCATGTCATAAAATTCATTCTCAGGTATGATATCCAAAACGTTAGGGCTCAGAACGTAAATACCCGCATTAACGAAATGTCTATAGACCGGTTTTTCTACGATCCCTACCAATCTTTCATTATCAACGTTTATAACGCCGTAAGGCACTTGAATCTCGTAATCTCTAACGCACATAGTCGCGTCAACTTTCTGGCCTTCATGATAATCTAACAGCCCCGCTGCATTAACCTTTGTTAATAGATCGCCGTTCATGACTATAAAAGGTTCTTCGGGTCTCGTCTTGAGCAGACTCAGGGCTCCAGCAGTCCCCATACGCTTTTCTTCAATTATATAATCGATTTCGACTCCCCATCTGGAACCATCGCCAAAGTAATCCATCAACATGTCAGCTCTGTAGTTAACTGTAAGTGTGAATTTATTGAGTCCGTAGCCGATTAGATTTTCGATCGTCGTCTCCAAAACGGGCTTGCCGCCGACTTTGAGCAGCGGCTTCGGGCAATCTTCCGTTAACGGTCTTAATCGACTTCCCAGTCCCCCGGCCATCAACACCACTCTATTGGCTCTAGCTTCCGGAACGACTATGCTGTGTATCGTCTCCAGACCGACGACGCAGCCTTCATAATTCACGATTGGAATGTGATTAAATTGTCGTTTTCTCATGATCGCCAACACTTCGCGTTTATCTCGTGAAGGATTCATAACCGTCGGCGTTGTGTTCATAATTTCGGTGATTTCGTTCTCTAATGAATGTCCTCGTAAAATAGCACGTCGAATGTCGCCATCGGTTACGGTACCTAGTAGATAACCCCTTTCATCTACGATCAACGCAATTTGCAAGGAGTTACTATCGATTGAATAGATGACGCTTCGAATGCTTTTATTTTTATGAACGAGTGAAGCTTTCCAGTTGCTTTTCATCTCGACACCTCTCTTGCCGGAACACCGACCACGGTCGTTCCCGGCTTGACATCGTTCACGACGACGGCGCCGGCACCCACGACACTTCCTTTACCAATCCTGATGCCTTGTTTAATGATCGCACCTGCGCCGATATGCGCTTCATCTTCTATATAAACACTACCACAAAGAACTGCACCTGAGGATATATGCACATGATTCCCAACGACACTGTCATGATCAATCATGGATCTAGTATTCACTATGTTGTTAACGCCAAGATTAACCCCTGGCTGAATAACAGCTCCCGCCATGATTTGCGCTCCGTCGCCGATCATTGTGGCACTTGCTACATATGCGGTCGGATGAAGCAGTACTGGGAAGATACGCCCCTTCCCTGCCTCCTGCTCGTAGATATATTTGCGTTTGCTTTGATCGCCGGTCGAGCCGATCCCGTTGACCCAATAGATCTCCGGGTCGTCATAACTATCAAGACTTGAATTCGGACCTAAGTACGACAACTCTCTAAATAAACCCCCGTCACTCGGGGCGAGCGCGGAATACCCGATAATGTTATACCGATTATGCTTCAGTACATCAATCAACACTTTGGCATGCCCGCCTCCGCCAATCAAAATACAGGATTTACCCTTCATTCGATCACGTCGTCTTTCTCGTAGGCTCTGGAAGCCGTTTGGCCCAGCATCCTCCAATACTTAATCGGTTTGATACCGGTGCCCGGCCTTTTCACGTCCAAGTTATCTGCTGTAAATCGGTCGCCTTGCTCAATAGTCCGAGCGGCTACCAAGCTCTTCCTAGCCACGGCCGCATTCTTTGATTCCGAATTGCTTGGGGTCTTCAGCCCGGATCCTAGGGCCGCTTCTACCTGCCGTATTCCTTTGACCATCTCGATCAACTCATCCGGCTCCAGCGAAGCTTTATGATCTGGTCCAGGCAACGTCCTATCCAGCGTAAAATGCTTCTCGATTGCAACGGCACTCTGTGCCGCTGCAGCTATTGGAATAACAATACCTTCGGTATGATCGGAGTAGCCAACAGGCAAACCGAATGCCCGAGTAAGGACCTCCATTGCTCTAAGATTCACTTCATCCAGAGGGGCGGGATACTCCGTCGTGCAGTGAAGCAATACAACATGCTTCTTCAATAGATTTTGCCCCTCTGCCGAACGGTACGCTTCCAAAAAGTCCGCTTCGCCCTGCGGTTCCTTCTCCGGATTCAAATACCCGTAGGCCAATACGCCCAACGCTTCTTCGACTTCTCCCAATGTGCTCATTCCCGTGGACAGAATGACTTTGGTCCGCTTTCTGGCCGTAGCCAGCAGCAACAGCGCATTGGTCAAGTCCCCCGACGAAATCTTGATCGAGGATAGATTTAATTGATCGCAAAGCCAATTCAAACTGTCCAGATCAAATGGCGTAGATAGAAATTCCACTCCCGCATCCTGGCAATAGTCGAACAAGACGCGATGATCCTCCTCCGACAGCTCCAGCTTACGAAGCATATCGTACTGGCTTTCACTGGAATCGGTGGTCGACAATTGATACTCGGCCTTCGGCGCTTTTCGGCTGACGATTTTATCCGCCTTGAAGGATTGGAATTTAACGGCGTCGACTCCGGCTGTCTTGGCCGCGTCGATTAAGCGCTTAGCCATCTCCATAGAGCCATTATGATTGACTCCGACCTCTGCAATGATATAGATAGGCTGCTTAGAACGACTCATGATAATCTACCTCGTAAAATGACTTTTGGATCAAGCTGCGGGGATTGTCCAACTCCTTCAGAACTTTAACGATGCGTTCCGAGGCGTATCCGTCCCCGTATGGATTAACCGTATCCTTGCAATTCATCGCAAATGCAGTTCGCAGCGCTTGCTCTATCTCCTGCTGGTTCGGACCGCAATTGAGAACCGAGCTGGCCTGAAGCCGCCCCCTCTGCCGATTGCCTATATTTATGGTCGGGATCTTAAAAGTCGGAGCTTCATACAGTCCGCTCGACGAATTGCCCACTACGGTATCGGCATTTGATAATAGACTAAGATAGAGCAGTTGCCCCAAGGAGGCGAACGCCTTTGCATAGCTGTGACGATTCACGAACTCGTCAATCATTTCGATAAGCTTGCGGCCATAAGTATCCGAGTTAGGTTTCGTAATGACGATTCCGACATCCTCGCCCAGTGATTCGAGCGCCCTCAGCAGCTCGTTAAACTGTTCCTCCGGCTTCTGCTCGTCCAGCGTTGCAGGATGGAAAGTAACTGCAATATTGCGTTTCTTGAATTCAAACCCGAGCTTCTCGGATAGCTGAGCCTTCGTCAACAGGGTTGCTTTTCGAATGAAATCCAGCCCTGTACTGCCCACACTATAAATGTGATTAGGGTTTTCTCCCATCTGTCGAACTCTCTTGGCAGCGAATTCGGTGGAAACAAAATGCAGGTGGGACATCTTCGTGACACTATGTCGAATTGCTTCGTCAAAAGCTCCCTCCGTCGTATCCCCTCCGAACAAATGCGCGACCGGAATTTTGGCAATTAGAGCCGCCTGGGCCGCCGCCAAAATCTCGTACCGATCGCCGGCCAAAACCAGAATATCCGGCTTTAATCTCTCTAAACATTCAGCAAAGCTAAGAACCGCCAGTCCAATCGACTTCGTTATTCCTACCGGAGTGTCGCTCGAGAGCAGCATTTCGATTTTTTCGGTAATGACAAAGCCGTCTTCCTCGATAAATTTGTAAGTCGATCCGAACTCGGGAGAAAGATGCATTCCGGAGACGATCAGTTGAAGCTCCAGCTCCGATTCCGACTGAAGCCCTTTAAGCAGCCAGTATAACAGCCCGTATTCCGCTCGTGTTCCGGTCACTACACAAATCTTTCTCTTATTCATGATTACCCCCGAGGAAGGCACTGCTTGGGATATTCACAATTCGCGCCAACAAGTCTTCCGCATTAAGAAGATCCATTCGAGGACAATCGGCGTAAACCTTCATCTGGTGCATCGGCGTCCAGGCCGGTCGAGACATCAGCCCGCTGTCGTTCAAATGCTGCAGCACAAGATCCCTTTGTTCCATAGACGCTTCATCGAGCAAAATGGTGTTAAGCCAATAGTTACTTCGGCTATTTTCAGGTTCTTTGAAAACCCGAATTCCAGCAACGTCTTGCAGATTTTCCCGGTAGCTTTCCGCCAATACGCGTTTATTTCCCAGGAACGCCGGCAACTGTTCGAGCTGCGCGCAGCCCAGTGCCGCATTAAGATTAGGCAACCTGTAATTAAACCCGATATGATCGTGAACGAACTCCCACCTATGCGGCACCTTGGCCGTTGTTGTGAGATGCTTGGCTAACTTGCCAAGATTTTCGTCCTGTACTAGAATGGCGCCTCCCCCGCCGGTTGTCATGATTTTGTTTCCGTTAAAGCTGATAGCGCCTATCTTGCTTAAAGTCCCCGTATGCTTCCCTTTGTAGTAAGAGCCTAAGGATTCTGCCGCGTCTTCGATTAGCTCGATCTTATACTTCAGGCAGACTTCCATTAAACGATCCAGCCTGACGGGGTGACCGAAAGTATGCATCGCTACAAGCGCTTTAATGCGACGGCCGGTAGCTTTATTGTAGCAATGTTCGCCCTCGATCCGCGCTATCTCGTTTAGATAGAAGTCCAGCTTGTCCGGATCTATTCCAAGGGTGCTTTCTTCGCTATCTGCAAAATGGGGCACAGCTCCGCAGTACGCGATTGCGTTTGCGGTGGCAATAAATGATAAGGCCGGGCAAATCACCTCATCCTCAGGCCGTACCCCGCATAACAATAAGCTGACATGCAGTGCAGCCGTGCCGTTAACGACGGCTACAGCTCTGAAGGAGCCTGTATACTCGGCCAGCATTTCCTCGAATCGGTCGACATACTTGCCAACAGAAGATACCCAACCGGTTTCTAGGCAATCTACGACGTATTCCTTCTCGCGTCCTTGAAATATAGGCTCATGCAGCCCGATGAACGCCTTATCCGAACTTACTGTTGCTCTAATTGCTTTTACCAGCTTGTCGAGGTCTATTCTATCGCTCATATGTTGTAGAAATCGGCTTTATAGTTCTTGAGATTGTCCGGGTTAGTGAACCATTCGACCGTTTTCTCTAGCCCCCTTCTCAGACCGTCTTTACCCGCGTAGTCAGGTGCCCAGCCCAGCAAGCGCTTAGCCTTCTGATTGTCGGCCCACAGACGCTCCACTTCACTCTTTTCCGGTCTTAGCCTGGAAGAGTCGGTCACGATTTTGATAGTGCTGTTCATGATTTCGGCAATGAGCTTTACCGTGTCTTCGATAGAAATTTCATAGTTGCTGCCAATATTGACTACTTCCCCAATCGAGTTTTTCGATTCCATCACATCGATGAATCCTCTTACCGTATCCTCCACGTAATTGAAATCTCTCGTCGGGTGCAGAGAGCCCAGCTTGATTTCCTTTTTCCCGCTCGCAATCTGAGTGATGACTGTTGGGATGACCGCTCTCGCAGACTGCCTAGGCCCATAGGTGTTAAATGGCCGTATGGTGGCTACGGGAGTCTGAAACGAATCGTGGAAGGACATCGCCATTTGGTCGGCTCCGATCTTGCTGGCGGAGTACGGAGATTGTCCTTGTAAAGGATGTTCTTCCGTAATCGGCACGAAACGCGCCGTTCCATAAACCTCGCTCGTAGATGTATGAACGAACTTCGACACGCCGGCTTCCCTTGCCGCTTGTAGCAAATTCAACGTTCCCTTAATGTTCGTATCCACATAAGTATCAGGAGAGTGATAGGAATACGGGATCGCAATCAATGCAGCCAAGTGTAACACGACATCGCAATCACGCATCGCTTGCTTGACGCCGTGCGGGTCTCGGACATCCCCCGTAAATACGTCAAGCGAAGACTTGATTTCTTTCGGGGATTGATCTAACCAGCCCCAGCTATTAAAAGAATTATAGAGTGCAAATGCCCTCACGTCATATCCTCGTCGCACCATTTCTTCCGTCAGATGGGATCCAATAAACCCATCAGCACCAGTAATTAAAACCTTAGATCCTTTCACTGTGCTCCCGCCTTTTAGGCCAATTTATGGGCAATTCATCCTTCCCCTCGGAATCTTTGTCAGGAGGGGGGGAGAATCGTCAATGAGTTGTATATCTCCATTCTTTCTTATTATATCCCACACTCCTTATTAACGCAGTAACCACATGAAGATCAATCAGTTTGCACCGGAAGGAAGGAACAACCATCTTTGTATGATGACAAACAAGGTTGCGGATATTCGATCCAATCACTTAAAGTTACTGAATCATAATTCTTAAATTCTGTATTCAGGAGTCCTTGCGACTGATCAAGTTAGCCATTTTTTATCTGTTGATAGATACGGAGTTTTTTCACTTGATCTTCAATAGAGAGCAGCCCTTTACAATCGGAAAGCAAACTTTCCACCATGTGAAATAGCCCAGGTTTGAATTGGGTGTCCTTTGTCTCATCCAAGTCTACTTGTTCTATTACTGTTGTTCCTATTTTTTGTTTTTGAAGTTGTTCGAGCGGTCGGAAAATAAGCCGATGCCTAGATGTCAAAATTTCTAGCCCCCATCTGCCTGGTGATTCCCAATTCGCATGGTAAGAGAATAGTGCCCCAGTACTCGTGATTCCCGAACCTGTAAATATGGAACCCGAGGAGTGCCACGGCAAGTTTCCGACAACATAGCTATTCATCGTTTCTGGGTCACCGCCCAAGTAAAAAGCCAAATCTATCAGATGAGTCGAATTTGCAAGGAGCCATTCCTCTAAGACGCCTTCTTCCTTTTCCAATAAGGATATGACATGGCTCCATTCGGTAAACTCGAAAGTGAAGGATTTTACTCCGCCATCTTCTGCTATGATTTCTTGAGCCTTTTGCGTCGAGGAATAGAAGCGACGATTATAACCGACCCATACTTGGGAACCTTGTTTTTTTGCTTCAGTACTTACAGATAAAATATCAGCGTAATCAAATCCCCCTGGCTTTTCCACCAAAATTTTCTCTATTCCAACACTTATCAGCTTTCGCGTAATATCACCAAGATTTTTTTCGCTTACAGCCACGATTGCAGCATCGTATTCCACGACCGAATTTTCCTCCAAGAAACGCTCTACTCCTCCGACATGAACAGAAGAGCCGATAGCTTCATAGAACTTAGCAGCCGACGATTCTCCCCGACCAACAACCGTGTAGCTGCATTGCAGCGCTTTTAGCACTTTAGCGTATTCTATTGCCATTGGCCCGGCACCGAGCAAAAGTATATGCATAACGATTCTCCCCGTATAATCATAGTCGTGATATAGTCACCTTTATTTTGCCATTCTCATGACATCACGTGGTTATGTAAAAGGGTATTCAACGCTGATTTCCGGGCGCTGCAGATTGACAAAGGACTTTAGGGGTTCCAGCATTTGCAGATGAATACATACAGAATCCTCCAACCGGACTAGGGAGCACTCATCCAACGTCAGAATTTCATTCACCAGCACTGTCGTCAGTTGGCTTTGAAACGGAACACATCCGTCTTTCTCCTGCCAAGCCCAGTTGTTACATTCGTTTGCGAACCAAATTTTCCCTTCCGACTCCCGAAAGATATATCTCGATTCCTTATTATAGATTTCAATTTGAACGGGAAGACTTCCATCCGGAAGACAGGTAAAAGAACCAATTGCACCATTGGCAAACCTTGCATGAACTGTTCCATTCAACTCTAGGAACCCCTGCCTTTTACTTGAAATAACAACTGGCTCAAGCATGTCGACATTCAAAGAATACTGGAGGCAATCAGCAAGAGAAGCCATATGATCCAAATAATGAATTAAGTTCGTGACCAGACCATATTGACTACCCGTAACCCTATAGTAGAAAGGCTGTCCTCTGAAAATATCCAATACTTCTTGATACATGTCCATAGTGCGCATGGAACAATTTACCCAAGCTTTAATTTGTTTGAGGTCGAACAACCGAGGTATCGTCTCATAATCATCCTTACGATCAAATAATAACTTTTCGAGAACCACCCTTCTAAATTGCGTTCGATCCAGAAGCTCTTGAATAACTTGTGCTCGTGTATTAGAGCTCGTTGAAATAATAGCCAAATCATAGTTTGGCTCCAACGATTCGATATCCGAAAAATATGAGACCTCGTGAAGATAATCATTTGCAGGAATCTCTTCATACCGTTCTTGAGCTTTCTGAAGTGATGGTTGATAACAGTCAACAACATGAATTCTCACACGTTGATTTACTCGCTTTAATCCTTGTAAATGCCGACTTCCCAATTGACCGGCTCCAACAAGCAGGATTTTTTTGGTGAGCATGGTCACATCTCCATAGAAATTATTATTATTTGTAAGCCGAGTTTGTAGTCAACAACCTTTTGCTAAATGCTTAGGACGAACATTCTGGATATTAGTGACCATCTAACATAGCCGCATCAGTATGGCCGTTTATTACCACCGTTCAATCATGCTATAGAATCAGGTAAATAAACTGTAGATGCTGGATAAGTGACGCCGTCCTAGCAATCAAACCTTTGCATCTTAACTTTGAATACTTGACGGAGCCTACAACCACTATATACACTTTCCTTAGAGGACTCTATGATCTGATTACAATTGCCTCTGCTAATATAACGCTACAGGGAGTGTATCACATGCATGTTCTTATTCTTGGAGATTCATTCGCTTTACCGCGCCCTCGTCATGTCCGAGAATATAATCCTGCCGACGCCGAGCCTCTTGCCGTTACTTTTCGCCAAACTTATGGAGCTCTCTTGTCCGACTGGCTCACTGCAAAGTACCCCGAACGCCATTCGATTGTGACAAATCGCGCTGTGAGATCGACTACAATCGTACAAATCAACGATCAATTCGGCGATCAACTATTTTTCATGGAACCCGATGTGATTATTTTACATGTCGGGCTTGTTGATTGCTGGCCTCGCCAGGATAACGACGGTCTTCCTTTAATCTCTTCAGCCGAATTTGAGTTTAAGCTCAAGAATTGCATAAGAACATTGTCCTTGCGTCCGCATACCCGATTAATTATTGTTGGCATTTCGCCGTGTGCAGCTTACCTAGAAGAAAATTCGCCTGGAATTCTAAACTCAATTGAATTATATAATTCGATATTGAAAAAAGTCGTTGATAATCGGCAGATTTCTTTTGTGGACATGGCAGTACATATTGATCCCCATCAGCCTGATACCTATTTACATTCTGACGGTCAGCATCTAAACCCCGAAGGAAACAACCTTGTATTTCAGAAAACATCTGCATTAATCACCAACTTTATTGAAAATGGCGTAAATTCCATAACATCGTCGCCCTCTCCCACGCCTAGCCTTTGATAAACATGTTTTAGTCTGAACAACATTATTAACGAGGGGAGTCCCGCAAGTCACCAAAAAGTGACCAGGACATCCCCCGTTCCATTCATAGAATGACCGACGTAGGAACCACTCTTCGTTATAGATCACATAGCTTCACACAAATCTACTTGTTCCCTACAAGTGAAATTCCTTGACTTAAATCTTCTCTCGGTAAAAACTGCTCAGAATATTTATGATTGGTGTACTCAACCTCAGCGATAGTTATATATCCTGCCAACAACTAGAATACATTGTGCTTCATCAAAAACTTCAATACTTCTCTATCCAAATACTTCCTCCCCCTGGTTCTATCCCTTGAGGCAATAATCTGCGAAACTCTTCGAAGTGGTGTACACTTAAATAGTGACTCCATAGTTTGATTTTAAACGACTCATTGTATTGTAAGAATGCACGCAGCATATAGGTTTCATTCCATGCTCTGCCTTCATATACCCAGTCGGCCAGGGATTCAAAAGGATAAAAGATATCATGAAAATGAATGATGACTCCTTTATTCAATCGTGGTAGAACCTCGAAGATAAGTTTGTTTACATCGCTTCCGATTTTCGACACATGGGAACTATCGATAAACAGAATATCTCCTGCCTCTAGTTCATCAAATATCGTTAAATCTACATTTTGCACCTTTTCAGCGATAATGCCGTTGTGATCAGACTCCGAATGCAATAAAGAGAGGAGACGCTCTGGGTAGGGTTCAATAAATGTAAATTTTATATTTTTATCAAATATGGAATTTATATCCAACATCATAGCTGATGAATAACCAGAGCCGACCTCTATAATTCTTTTAGGCGAATATTTCCTGATTATCCCAAATAAACATATCGCATCAGTTAGACCGAAGTATGTGTTATTTGAATTGTATCTCAAATTACTAAATAACGATTTTTCTAAGTAGGGAAACTCATCAAAATAACTGCTTATGGAATGTAATAAAGAGATTTGTTCTGTTGCATTAAGATTGATTCCCTGTAATGTTTGCTCTGTCCGATCAAAAAGCTCTCTTTCTCTTTCCTTTACTTCTTCAATCAGTGGATATGGGGAATAATAATGTCCCTCTTCATATAAACGAAAGTAACCATACCGATTCAAGTCCTTAATCGGAATATAACTCAAACCCTCCTGGAAGCCCATTTGTTTCAATTGGGAAGAAATATCCACAAAATACAAACTCGCTACGATTATCATTAATCCATCCGTTTTTTCAAGCAATAAATCGTCCGGCCTCTTAACCAATTTTCCGTTAAACTCCGTCCCCCATTTGCTCCTATTATTATCGACATAATAGGCTATTCTCAATTCAGGTATGGAGCCGCTCAGTCTTAATGCATACTCTCCCGTCCCAAAAACAATTATCTTCTGCTCTACTGATTTATCCATTGCTTCCCCCCCTCATACAAATGGTATCCTATCCTACATTTGTGTCTATGATCAGTGTGTAACCTTCCCGCATTGTGATGCCCCCAAAATAACGCATAAAGAAACGGTACTGCGGAAAGGCGAGTATAATATCAATCACTTCACTAACATAAAGAAAACCCGATAAGAGAAGCAATGGTTTGTTCTCCGTTATCATTTTTTGTGCACCGTGTAATGCCTCAAGGTGCTTTTTACTCATATCTAAATACAAGACTGTTGGATGTATCTCATCTACAAATTTGTCCAATACAATCGAGTGGGCACTTGCAGAATAGTATTCTTCCTGATCAATGAATCTTGAAAAATAAATTTTCTTAACATAATCGTTTTCCACTTCTTGATCTCCAAGAAGATATGGAAATGTCATAACTTGGGGCGCGTGATTCAGATGAAAAAATTCTTTGGTCTTGATCCGCCCTTCACAAGTAGGTTCAAAAAGATAGGCTTCCTTCAATTTCGAAATCATGCGTAGGTACTTTTCGCTGTCATCCTTAAAACCATTTCGACAGTGTACGAGTACATCATGATCTCCCGCAGAAATAAGATCATTTTGTAAAAGATCACCATCAAGGGATTTATAAGATCCTAAAACACCACAGTGATTCAATTTGCTTGTCAGATATGAATAAATAAAATCCTCGTATCGTCTTTTGGATTTATCATCAGAGAATTTGTCCACTGCATTCAGAATTGCGGTCTCATTCCGACGAATATCCGCTACCCATTCTTGAGGTAACAATCTAGGACGGAAATCTATATCTAAAAAATATATCTTGTTGTATCCCATCGAATCCAACCGTTCTAATAACTCAGGATAAAATGTTGCGGCAGACCAAATTGCAACTAAGCAAATCGCATTTGGCCCCGCCTTTTGTATCGCCTCATCCGGAGCCCAGATAGGGATATGCATAATTGAAGTTCCGGATTTCGATGAATCACTATCTGTAATACAAAAAGGTAATATTCGATTCTCAAACAGCCTCTTAAGTACATCGCTGCAAGTTCCTCCTGCACCGTAAAGTATCAGTGGAACATCACAGTGTCGCAACATTTTTTCCAATCCCTCTAAATTTACAAGCCGGCTTTCAAAGGGACTCTTTCCTTGACTTATACATTCTTGTAAAGTTTTCCTCATGCCAATGGCTCCATTTCAGTAATTCCATCAATCATTTCAGGACGATGTTTACAGATGAATCCCATCTCTTCCTCAAGGAATTTTTTCACTATTGATGCCGATATACGTTGACTACTTTTTCCGTCCATAGGCCCCAAACAATATTTATCCACTTCCGTTACAGGCCGCATCATAGATGAATAATTCGTTACAAGATTTTCTACAAAATTATAGATGTCCTCCTGCTTAGAAGTTAAATTGGTTTGAGTCCAAAAAACAAAATCACAATTGTCACGATAATAATTCTGTATATTGAAAATTAATGCGGGGCGTTGGGAAGGTAGAAATTGTGCGTATAACGAACTTATATCTCCAATGTAGGCGTCGGCAAAAAACAAAGCCGGATAGCTATCTGGATTTTGATCTACAACAATTTGTTCGTGAAATTCTGAAAGTTGTATCTCCAGATCTGAAAAAAAACATAAAGGATGTGGTCTTAAAATAAAAAAAACCGAAGGATACAGGGTACATATATTTGTAAGTACCTTTAACGTACTTAATATCTTCTCTTTAGTTCCAGCCAAATTTATGGTGTGGTTCGAATAACTTACAGGAATTACATTCCACAAAATGGATATTTTATCTTTGGACAGTTGATTCCATTCTTCTGGTATTGTAACTTTCTTCTCACCTGAGAATATCTGGTGGGACAAATCCATCAGCGGGTGCCCTGTGACTATATCCTGACTGCCCCAAGAGATGGCGTTATGTGAGAATTCCGATGTTCGAAATTGCAACCACGTATATGGAGTTGAAGAGTAATTGCTATCGTAAATCAACACATCGTTCGGGTTCAATGCATACTCTAGAAACATAGACCGACTGAGGATAGGGATTAGGGTAGAATGCTGTAAATGTAAGGGCTTCATATAGGTATGATTATGAAAAGAGTAAAAAACCATGTCAGGAAGCTCTCGAAAAACATCGTATTCTGTGTATGGGGTGTACTCTACACCGGCCGCTTCCAAAAATGTGGCCAATTGTTCGAACTGTCCCTCGGATTGATAGATATCCGCAGGAAAATAATCGATTGCGACAACTCGTACATCTAAAAAATCATACTTACGAAGCTCCTGATAAACAAGCAGTAAGAAAATGGCTGTTACAGGTCTTGCAAAGAAAATATCGATGCGAATTTTCACAATTTTTTTTTGTTCAAGAAGACTATACAATTTATTCACGGCACTCATTAAAATGGCTGGGGATGCAGTATCAAGGTTGGACTCAATTTCATCAAATTGATTCATAAATTCTAATCTTTCGAATTTATCCATATGAACGTCTTCAGAGACCCTGAACCTTAGATCTATTATTATCCCTCTAATCCAAAGTCTCTCAATCACACTCAACTTAGTTCTTTCGAGCATCTTAATGATTGCCCGACAATCTTGAATTGCTATCTTGTATAAGCGATAATGCATTTAGACCCTCCTACATTTAAGCCATATCATATCCGCCACAGACAGGGATTACGGCACCATTTATGTAGTTGTTCATTAATATGCTATAACAAAAATCCGCAATCTCAAATGGCTCTGCAAATCGGTTTAGAGCTATTTTATTTTCAATTCGCAGTCTATGATCCGGTGCTTTACTGAATTGTGCCGGCGTATCTACAAAGCCAGGACAAACCGCGTTGATTCTGATCCTCTTGGACGCGTAGACTTTCACCATGCTTTGGCAAAGCATGTGAAGCGCCGCCTTCGAAACACCGTAACTGATAGAAATTGCATGCGGATAAATCCCCATTAGAGCCCCCATGCATACTACAGAACCATTTTCCGCCATGTGATCGAACAAATGCTGCATCAGAAAAAATGGCATACTGACATTAGAGTCCATAACATGCTGCCACTGCACAAGGGATACCTGCTTAAATCCCGACTTGTCCGTAGCGTAGCTGTTTAGTATAAGATAGTCTAATCGAGGACACTGTTTCATTATCGTTTCGCAGGCTATATTTACACCCTCTATGTTGGACATATCAGCTTTGATAATACAATAATTGCTGCTGATTTCCGCCAAAGCTTCGCCCGCCACACGCGCATTCTCTTCATCATGTGCAAAATTCACAAAAACAAAACAATCTTCATTTAACAACCTTTGGGCGATAGCCAAGCCAATACCAGCAGTCGATCCAGTAACAAAAGCATACTTCATGCGTTAACCCTTCTTTTCAATTACATTTGAATAATACCGTTGTCGTTCAAGAAGCTTCTCCTTACCCTTGTAGGCCGATTCTGCAAAGCTTCTGAAGTGCTCCAAAGCTACATTGCTTATGTGAGACACTCTAGCAAAATCAGACAGAACCGTCGGCTGTAATGCCACTTCAAGATAGGGTTTCATCCCTAGAGCAGTAACGAGATGGTCAGCAAATTCGCAGGCGTCTTCTAGAGGCTGGCCTCTAATTTTAAAAATAAAAATGGCATTGGCAATTAAGCGAAGCGCACTAACAGCAAGCAATGTTTCCCCCTGAGAGATATGCGCTGCACACTGTTGTAATCCTTCCCAACGGAGCCGGAAATCTCGTAATGAATCCGCTGTATTAATGGTATACATCATAGAGCCTGGACGATTAAAATAAACATAATAGGCTTGGTCTACAGAACCGGCAGAGTGCGCAACCGAAAAACAGCTCGCATTAAAAAAGGCGTCTTCCCCCATGCTTACCGTTTCTTCGAAAGCCAAATCATGCTGAGTTAGAAACTTTCTTCGATACACCTTATTGCAAACAGAATTGGCCTGCGGAGACAATACCCACTTATACATAAAATCTCGTCGAGTTGTATCTACAAGAGAGGTGATCTCTTGGGGATACTGCATTAAAATCTGCAATGGCTGCTGGTTTGCATTATCTCTGAGTATACCGCATACTCCTATATCCAAAGATTCTGCGGAAGAGTAAGAATAGAGTTCAGAGAACATCTCGGGCATCACATAATCATCGGAGTCGACAAAACCAACATACTCTCCCCGTGCATAACGCAGTCCCACATTTCTAACAGCGCTGGCTCCTCGGGCATTCTCAGTCCATATTTTCATTCGACTATCTTTTTTACAGTATTCTTCAGAGACTCTATAGCTTTCTTCACTAGTGCATCCATCCATGACCAACAGAATTTCGATATCGTTAAGCGTTTGCTTACGAAGGGAATCCAAGCATCTAGGCAAGTACTCTTCCGTATTAAAAACAGGAACAATGATGCTTACATTGGGACTCATAAAAACCAACTCTTATCTAAAGTGATTTTTTCCTTCTTCAAACAAAGTGTAAGAATCTCCTGAAACAATTGTTCTTGGTTAAGAGAAATATTATTTATGCGACAATAATCCCTTATATATCCTTTCTCTTTACATGTAGATAGATAATGCTCGACCTTCTCGCCTTCGAGAAAACTCGTAATTGCTTCTTGTAGCTTCTCTTCTGAAATTGCAGCCAGTTGTCCATAAAAAATAATACTTCTAATTCTCGTAAATGCATAAATGGCAAGTATAGGGGACACAAAGTCACCTTTTACGCTCTCCAAAAACTTTCTCGCAATATCAAATACAGAGAAGTATATCTCCCCTTGGTTTGTTAGCCTTGCAGTTTTACGTACAGATGAGTCATCTCTTTGAATGTAGTTATATAAAGATTTAGCGGTGTGTGAAACACGCGGCATAGAACAACCAAGCATTAAATTAAATAGATGGTCTTCACTTGTAAGCACGTCTTCGTAACGAATACCGGTCTTTTGAATAAATTCACTTCGATATAGCCGTGACCAAGCATAATTGTTAGGCTTGAGTCCAGCATTATATCGATAGTAATATCCTGCAAAATTCTCAAGCGAAAGATCTATTGTGAGGTCCTGTAATTGAGAAAATGAAGTTATGTGCTTGTCAGGGTATATCATGTTGAAATCGCAAACTACAATATCCGCATCCTCTGTTGTTGCAACAGAGTACATCGTTTCTAACATATCAGGCTCCAATGTATCGTCCGCATCGGCAAATGCAATAAACGGAGAGGCCGCCTTCTCCATTCCAAAGTTTCTCCCAATCCCACAACGCGAAAAGACATATTCATAATAAAAAAATCTTGTATCATTTCTAGCATACTCTTGTGCAATGTCAGCCGTATTATCCGTTGACCCAACATCTACCACGATGACCTCGAATGCTGTGAAGCTCTGCTTTTGAATAGAATCTAAACAGCGTTCCAAATAATCTCCCGCATTCCATGCAGGAATGATTACGCTAATTTTTGACCCTGCCATCAGATGTACTTCCCTTTCCTGTAATCTAGGATGCGCTGATAATCCTCGATAAAATCGATTTCTGCCCAAAAGCGACCTGAAACATCCCCTGTCCAGATGCTGCGTCCAGGAATCATATTATAAAGAATTTGCTCCCACCAAGCGTTATGCCTCTGATTTTCTATCATGTACAACAATTCGGATTTGCATTCACGTATAAACGATCCTTGAATTTTTGCAAGTCCTACATATTCGCAGTTAGCTTTATTTTTATCCAAGCCTTTTCCGAATTCCTGAACTGCACCATTCTCTACCCGAAAGAGATAATCCCCCTGTTCAACTCTGGAACTATCACTTAACATAACGCAATCTCGCTCATCTTCAAGTAAGATCGGCAATAAGTTGTCTTCCCAGAAAACGTCTGCATTCCCCAAAATAATGGAGTCGCCACTTAACTGCTCTTTAGCAAACCACAAAGATGCCAGGCTATTCGTAACGGAGTAAAATACATTCTCGTGAAACTGCACTGGCAGGCCTTTAAGAGCATTAATAATTCGCTCTTTCTGATATCCTACAACGACATGGACTTCAATTCCGTGTCGTTGTAACATCTCGACAGTGTGTCGGATTAAGGTAGTACCGCCGATATCCAATGTACATTTACAATTTCCGTCTATATCTCTACTGATTCTGGTTCCCCGTCCAGCAGCCATTAAGATAGCCTTTGTCACAAGCACGCCCTCCTTAAATAAAAAACTCAACGTAATCTCTTTGCGGAGTGTATCCATACCCCCCCAACTTATCGGTAACCTCAGAAAAATGCTTGTCCATAGAAATGATAATATAGTAATCGCTAGACTTCCCATCCAGTTCTTCAATTTTCATAACACGGGAGGAATCGATCGTTGCTCCCAATTCCTGCAAACGCTGATCAACAATTCTGTAATGGGGATACCCCTGTTCATGCAAGGAGTACTCCAGCATTTGACCGTTCCAACCATATCCCCAAATAACTGGAATACGGTTATTTAAATTAGTAGAAAATATTTTCTCTGATCGGCTCGTGTCTCGCGGTAATAAGTCGGATAAATCTTCACGTCCTAATCGGTATTTAAAAACTTGAAGTGCATCTCCATAAGTGAATGAATCCAGCTCTTTATCCTTAAGGATGCTCAACTCATCTAACGTGAGCGTTTTATAGAGTGCTTGTAAAGTTTCTTTTTCCAATCTATTGCTCTCTAGAACGATAAGGCTTTGATTGTTGGCATCTTTCTTCTTCAGATTCTCATAGGAAAGATTTTGCCCTTCTCTACGATACAATAAAAGGGTTTCAGGTAAATTTGCAGTTTTTAATGAATAAACGACACGAGCAAACAAATCCGTATCTTCCGCTAAAACATCTTCATTATACTTTATTTTTTTTTCAATAAATTTCTCTTTACGCCACATAACTGAAGGATGAAGAAAGCTGATCAATTTCAAGGAGCGACACTGAATTTCCTCATGTTGCAACGGATAGGTAGGATTATTCCAGTTGTTTGTTGTTCCAAATGCTCGGTACTGTGTTCCGCAAAAATCTATTTCAGGACGAGTTCGAAAAAACTCGATTTGTTTCGAAAATCTTTCCGAAAGAGCGATATCATCTGAATCCATACGCGCAATGTATTCACCCTTAGCCTGCTTAATTCCGATATTAAGTGATGTCGCTAAGCAAGATCGCACCGTATTTTGCACAATAATCGTGCGCATGTCGCCGAAGGCAGAAACAATTTGATCTAGAGGATCATCATTCTGATATTGATTAACTAGAATCAGTTCGAACTCTTGATAGCTCTGCTCATAGATTGAACGCAGCGCCTCCCATAGATATTGCTGCGAGCGATACACGGGCATTACGACGGTTATGACGGGAGTAGTAGCACTGGATGAGTCGGATAGATTGGTTATCTGTTTGGCGTGAAAAAAACTTAGTTCAATCAAGTCCTTAAGCCTGACCGAATCATTGGACGACTTGAACAGATTAGAGTTGTCAAAGAAAGAATGCATATCTTTTGTCGCCCTAATCCAAATCTCATGCAAAATAACATACGCCTTCTCTGAGGGCATTTGTCGTAATAAGTTCAAGAAGCTACGTTTGAGCAGAAAATCGAAATCACGATAAGCTTTAAGCACATCAAAGAAAGTATAGGCATCCCATTGGTTATTCATCTCATCAATTTGAGTAAGGATTTGACGGTCATCTATGGATAATGCGCAACCATATTGCCAAAGTTGATTCACTTAGGATCCCCCTCAGTCGATCACCTTAATTGGGTAAAGAAGTACGATATTTTTATCGACATATTTCGAGTAAAACATTAGCCTAACATCCTTATGGAAACAGATAGACAACTCTGAGTAAGTCAAGTACGATGAAAATGTCGAATGAGCGACTTAATTGTTTCTTCGTACTTAGACAGCAATAAAACATAAAAAATTTATTAAAGTAGGTGTGACCATGAAAGTGGTAATTCTAGCCGGGGGATTTGGGACAAGAATTAGCGAAGAGTCTCATCTTAAACCCAAACCGATGATTGAAATTGGAGAAAGACCAATACTATGGCATATTATGAAAATTTTTTCCACATACGGTTATAATGATTTTGTAATTTGTCTTGGGTATAAGGGATACATCATAAAGGAGTACTTTGCACATTATTTTCTGCATGAGTCTGACGTCACGTTCGATTTTAGAGAAAATAATAGTCAAATTATTCACTCGAACAAAGCAGAGCCCTGGAGGGTAACTATGGTTAACACAGGATTAGAAACGTTAACAGGAGGTAGAGTGAAGAGAATTAAAGATTATGTCGATAATGAAACCTTCATGTTAACCTATGGCGATGGCGTGTCGGATATAAATATCCGTGATCTTGTTAACTTTCATCGTTCCCACGGCAAATTGGCAACCATAACGTCGACTCAACCTTCCGGTCGTTTTGGCTCTCTAAACATCGATCAATCTAACGAAGTAACAGGGTTCAAGGAAAAGCCAAAGGGGGATGGCGGATGGGTAAGTGCAGGCTTCTTTGTACTAGAGCCGGAAGTATTCGATTATATTGAAGGGGACCTCACGTCATTTGAAGAGGAACCTTTGGAAGAGTTAACAAGAAGGAGACAACTGTGCGCATTCAAACATGAAGGCTTTTGGCAACCAATGGATACGTTGAGAGATAAAAATTTGCTCGAGTCTATGTGGAAAAATAATAATGCACCATGGAAAAAAAGCTAGAAAGGAGCCGAAAATGTGGATGCAAGTATATGGAACAATAAAAAGGTACTTGTTACCGGGCACACCGGATTTAAAGGTTCATGGCTCACGATTTGGCTGAGTCAGATGGGAGCTAATGTACTTGGTTACGCTTTAAATCCTCCAACAACACCATCACTATTTTCGCTAGGACAAATTGATCAATTAGTGCATTCGAATATTGGAGATATCAGAGACCGCGAAAAAGTATACCAAGTAATAAATGATTTTGATCCCGATATCGTCTTTCATATGGCCGCACAACCACTTGTTAGAGAATCATATGTAAATCCTTTAGATACATACGAAATCAATCTTATGGGTACATTAAATGTTTTAGAATCCATTCGGCAAAAGAGCAAGAATTCTTGCAAGAAGAGAGTAATTGTTAATGTAACTACAGACAAATGTTACGAAAATAAAGAATGGGTTTGGGGATATCGTGAAAATGAATCATTAGGTGGATACGATCCTTATTCAAATAGTAAAGCATGTTCCGAGTTAGCCACCAGTTCATATCGCAACTCTTTCTTTCACCCTGACAAATATGAAGACCATGGTGTTTTGTTAGCATCAGCTAGAGCCGGCAACGTCATCGGCGGCGGGGACTGGGCTAAGGATCGGTTAATTCCCGATTGTATTCGAGCTTTGTTAGCTAATCAAGTGATTACAATCCGAAATCCTAACTCAATTCGGCCATGGCAGCATGTATTGGAACCCTTAGGCGGCTACATTCTTCTCGCAGAAAAGCTCTATAGTGAAGGATTCAAGTATGCTGACGGCTGGAATTTCGGACCTAGAGACTTCGATGCAAAAAGTGTGCAATGGATTGTAGAAAAATTAATTCAAATGTGGGATAAGAATCTTACATTTCAAATCAACGAAGATGAGCACCCCCATGAAGCTCAATATTTAAAACTCGATTGTACCAAAGCGCATCAACTGCTAGGTTGGAAACCGAGATGGAATTTAGAAACCGCATTAGAAAAAATTATGGATTGGACACATTGCTATAAAGAGAAGGGGAAGATTCAAGATTTTACGATACAACAAATAAAGGATTATAGAGCGCTTATTTGATTATATGAACATCACAGGAGGATTTTCAGGATGATAGATGGGGTAATTATTAAGCCTTTACGGAAAATTCCGGATGATCGAGGAACGATAATGAAAATGCAGGAAAGAAGTGATGGGGAATTCAAGGGATTTGGGGAGATCTACTTTTCAACCGTATACCCGGGAATTGTAAAAGGATGGCACCTGCATAAAGAGGCCGTACTAAATTACGCAGTGGTAAAGGGAATGATTAAACTTGTTCTTTATGATAACAGAGAACAGTCAATCACAAAAGGTGAATTTCAAGAAATTTATATAGGCGATTATAATTATTGTCTCGTGCAGATTCCCCCGAACGTTTGGAACGGTTTTAAGGGAATAGGTACCGATTATGCAATTATTGCCGACTTAATTACCGTAACCCATGATCAAGATGTCATGGAACGATTAGATCCTCACCATAACGATGTTATTTTCTATAATTGGGAGACGAAGGATAGATGAGCAAAATTCTGATAACGGGATCGGACGGCATGTTAGGAACCGATTTAATTAAACATTGCCATGACCTTGGATATGAAACATTGGCACTCAATAGAAAAAAATTGGATGTAACAGATCGGACGGCAACAAAGGATCTCATAGAAACCTATAAACCTAATTTCGTTATCCATACAGCCGCGCTAACAAATGTCGATCTCTGCGAACAGAATGAGCAAACCGCATTCCAAGTGAATGGATACGGCACTGAGAACATTGCATACTATTCGAATAAAGTAAATGCAACCGTCGTGTATATTAGCAGCTGTGGTTTATTTGGTGATGAAATTAGGGCATATAGTGAGTACGATGATGTAGAATTAAAAACTAAATATGCAAAGTCAAAATATATGGGTGAACAAAAAACAATTCAATGGTGCGATCGGCATTTCATCGTTAGACCAGGCTGGCTATTTGGCGGAAACATTAACCACAAGAAGAATTTTGTATACAATCGATATCTTGAAGCTTTGAATAACAGTTCAATAAGCAGTGCCGTGGATAAATTTGGTTGTCCAACCTATACAAAACACTTATCTAATAAAATCACTGACCTTCTCAACACGGATTATTATGGCACGTATCATGTTACCAATCAAGGCTCCTGTTCTAGATATGATTACGTTACAGCCATTATCAATAAAATGGGCCTTAAAACCGAAGTGAACCAAGTGGATTCCAAGCATTTCATTAGAAATGCACCTGTACCCGATTCAGAAATTCTGGACAACAACAATCTGTCTAACAAAAGTCTAGGGCCATTGCCAAGCTGGGAATCGGCATTGGAAGAATATATACAGTTATTGAAATCTCAAATCTAATAATCTATCGCCAGATCCTCTTCTTATTATTAGTGAAGAATACATCATTAAAGGGTGAACTTAACATGCGATTTAAACGTAAGAAACAGATTTTGGAGCTCATTGACACCTTAAAGGAAGCCCTTCAGTACTTAACACAGAAATCCGCAGCTTATCTACATGACGATTGTCTTTTATGCATATCGCATATTTCAACTGAACTTCAAGAGGTATTAGACCAGAAGAATACTGCTTTATGTCACTCTTGCGAAGCATCCATTCAACAGGGAGATTATCCGAAAGCATATGAATCAGCCGAGTTCCTGTCAAATTGGTTGAGTGAACATGTTCCAGCACATTACGAAATTGTCTTCTTGCCCTATAAGGCTGACATGTGGGATGCCCTTGACAGCGTGTGGAGAGCAGCTAACGAAGATCCAACGTGTACTGTTCGAACGATCCCCATCCCCTATCAAAGTCTTGATCCCGAAGGGCGTCCACTCTCTGAAGAATATGAAGGAGATCGATTCCCATCCTATGTTGAGATCACTCACTACAAAGACTACGATTTACGTTTACAAAATCCTGATGTGATTTTTATTCACAATCCGTACGATGGCTATAACAGAGTAACGAGAGTTCTTTCGGAATACTTTAGTTCCGCCTTGATTCATTTTACAGAAAAACTGGTTTATATCCCCTATTTCATTTCATTAGGGGAAACAGAACCGCATTTCATCAACCTCCCGGCCATCAAGAATGCTTGGAGAGTATTTGTTCAATCAGAATTAGCCCGTAGAGATTATTTGGAATTCAAAGAATTAAGACCGGACCAAATCGTTGCAATGGGTACACCTAAACTAGATTTTCTCAATAAAAAAATACAGGAAGGCATCCCTATGCCTTCTGAATGGAAAATGAAAATTACAGGGAGAACTGTGTTTTTTTACAATTCAAGTTTAGGCAGACTTCTCGTCGAAACCGAAGATATCACTAGAAGTATGCAAGAGATATTCCATTTATTCGAAAGAAACCAGGATATAGCTATTATATGGCGTCCACACCCATTAAGTATAAAAACAATAATGTCTATGAGACCTCACTTACTCAGCACTTATCTCAAGCTTGTAGAGCAGGTCAAACATATGCCCAATGCTGTTTATGACGAGTCTGAGGATATGGATACTGCTATCATCCACTCGGATGCCTACATTGGAGACTTTAGTTCTGTCATTGTTCCATATGCTTATACGGGAAAACCAATACTTAAGCTATGGCCCAATATGAATATGAATTTAGAGATCAACGGCGTTAGTCCACTATATCTTGATTATAATGAGGAGCCTAACATTCCAATTTCAGTAGCACCGGGTTCTATCCTAAATGATAATATATTCTTATTTTCAGCCAGAAACCGAGGCGGTATATTTTCGCTAAACCTGAGTTCAGACGAATTAACATTTATTCAACCTTTCCGTCATGAGAAGTACAGTCAGCCACAACTTTTTGTCAAATCATTTGCTTATCAGAATACCATGTGGTTTGTTCCGGATAGATCATCCAAAGTAGTTGCATTAAATCTCAAATCAAGAGAAATAAACGAGTATTCTCTTCCTTCGAACTATAGTTGCTATGGGAACAAACATTTTACAACGGCAGTTCAACATGAACAGTATCTGTGGATGCTTCCTGCTCAATCAAATACGATTGTTCGGCTGCATATGGCATCTGGAGAAATGGCGGGATATAGGCTGCATCCTGAAAGAAGTATCGATACCCCTGAAGAATCCATTTGCTCGGATGGGATAATCTTTAATAATTATTTATGGGTTGCACTGCGAGAGGAATTGACAGTTATTCAGATGGACCTCGATTCTGGAGAAACCATAGTTCACGATCTAAACTTTCTGCAAGAACCTATTCAATCTATAACTTCCGATGGTCAAGCATTATGGCTTATTTTCGAGAAGTCACCTTATATAATTAAATGGAATCCCAAAACAGATGAAGTGACAGAATTTAATCACTTCCCACAAGGCTTTAATGGCGGAGACCAGCCTTTTTCCAGTGCAGTTTTTGACGGACTGAACATTTGGTTAGTACCTCATGATGCCAACATGATAATCAAAATTACCGCACAGTCCGGTGAGATGTCAGTTGCCTATGCAGATCTACAGAAATCAACATGGGCAATGATTAATCCATGGTATCTGTTTGATTTAATAGGGGAAATTCAAGATCTAAAAGCAGATCACGGCTTATTTTCAGGTGCCGTTATCAATCAAGATTGGATATGGTTTTCCCCCGTCACTGCGCCTGAAATGATCGGAATAAACCTAAAAACAAACGAAACTAGAACAATCCCAGTAGAATTCTCAAGGATTAACGATGAAAAGACTTTTATTACCAATCGTTTTCCAGACCCAATCCAAGAAGGTGAGGGGTTGCGAAGTACATTTAATGATCGTTCTTTACCACTTAAGTCATTTATTAATATGGTTCTTGAAAAAGATGATAATTGGTCGAATAAACAACGAAAAGAGCTGTGTGCTAGCATTGCCAATTCTGATGGTAGTTGTGGCTCTAAAATTTGGGAGTATATAACTGAACATTTGGAGCACTAGGATAAATAGTAAGCTGATCATGTAGGAAAGTAACCCTATCAGGCATCAGTGTTCATCTCTTCTTAAGCTTTCAGGCTGGAAGGAGATCTCACTACTGAAAGGGTTACTTTGTTCGTTTGCCAGATGGTTTCGTTGCTATCGTCCACTGCTTTTTAGGATTTTTGAATAGCTACTTAATTACACCTTTCTCTCTCGTAACTGCCGGTTCATACCCATATGAAGCCGCTAACCCATAATACTGTTGCGCCTCAGTTTCGTTGCCCACCGACTCATAAAACACAGCCAAATTGTATGCTGCCAAAAAAGTAGAAGCGCCAATTACGATTTCTGGGACACCGCGACGTCCCAATTCCAGACACTTCAAATAGCTATTCTCAATATTCTCAATAACTGAATAGTCTTGTGAATCAATTGCGTAGTCAAGCAAAAACTGTGCAACCGCAAAACAGAAGTCAGGGGAGCTCTCCAGCCACACAACTTCTTCGCCTACCAGTTCCAGCGCTCGATCATAACGCTTGCATTTCGTGTAGGCTTGTAGCAGTTCAATAATGGTTCCCAGAACAAAAGCATCGGACGGTTGCAGCAAACCGTATGCCTTCTCCAGATGTTGTACCGCAAGCTCATATTGCTTCGCGCCCTGATACTGCCTCCCCAATTGAAAACTCAAATAGGCGTCATCCGGCTCATCTTCCAACGCTTTTAGCAGTAACGGAATATTACGTGCCGATTTATCTGTCAAATAGTAGCCGTCATGAAGCACCCTCACCCCCGTCTCCACCATAGGCAGAACCGGAGTCGGTTGCTCATGAATACGGCCTTCAAAGGTTACTCCTCTGGGAAATAGCCTTGGAATAGAATGTACATCTTCAAACGTTTGTCCATTTTCCACGAACCTAGACACAATTTTAACCGAGCCTATCCGACGAGATGCCGATTTCGTAAATACTCTGATCGCATCCGGTCTTTCTTCCGTTAAGTACTCATCAGCATCCAACACAAGCACCCAATCCCCCGAAGCCTGCTCAAGAGAATAATTTCTAGCTGCCGCGAAGTCGTCACACCATTTGAAATCAAACACCTTTGCTCCGTACTCTGAAGCAATCTCTCTCGTTCGATCAGTTGAACCCGTATCCACTACAATCATCTCATCGACTATCGCAGCAACGCTTTTTAAGCACCGCGCCAAATACTTTTCCTCATCCTTAACGATCATCGCTAAAGATATCAAAATTACACACCCCACTTGCCCTATTTAATGCCCGCCTTCTCGCAAAATCAATTATATTATAGTATATCGACCTGACTCCCTTGCACAATTAGAAACCTACAAATATTCTTCATAACTCCCATTCATCTCTTGGACTTTTCAGCAAACTAGATTACTATTTAATTATACACGCATACCTACTATCACCAGATCATCGGAGGAGTTATGAACAAACTCATATCATTGTGCATGATCGTCAAAAATGAGGAACAATTTCTAGAACGATGCTTAACAAGCGTACAGAGTTGGGTAGATGAAATCATTATCGTAGACACTGGATCGACCGATCGAACAAAAGAAATTGCCCATTCTTTTACGGATAGCGTATATGATTTTGAATGGATTAACGATTTCGCTGCAGCTCGCAACGAAGCTCTCAAACATGCGACCGGCACATGGATTCTGGTTCTAGATGCGGATGAATATGTGGAAGAACAGGAGATTCGCGGCTTGCGCAACTTCTTGGCCAACGAAAAACCAACCGCTAATTTTGTGTACCAGATCAATGTGCGTAACTTCATTGATTCTTCTGGTAGCGCTAGTATATCCGAGTTGCCTATCCAGCGAATTTTCGCAAATCGTATGGGGCTCGAATACGATCGACCTATTCACGAACAAATTCAGCGTTCAGACGGTTCTTCTTATCAGGTCGTTGCTCTACCCTATTATATCCTTCATTCCGGGTACCTCAATCAGGTAGTGGCATCCCAAAACAAACATGAGCGTAACATGGCGATTTTCAAGGGGATGATGGACAAGAACGAGTTGAGCGATTATGACCACAGTATGTTAGCTCAACAATTTATTATGGCGAACCAATTTGAGGAGGCCAGCTATCATCTGAAGATTGTATTGGCTTGCGAACACAAAACGACGATGTGGTACAGAAACAGCCTCTGGGCCATGTTGGATGTCTATCTGCAATCCCAACAATACATTGAAGCATGGGATTTATTTCATGAGCAGATGATTCCATACCTAGACTATCCTGACGTCCGCTGTGTACACGGCGTTATCCTCATCTCGCTGGGACTTCATGAACAAGCTAAACAGGAACTGTTGACTGCACTTCGTGAAGCTGAGAGGCGAACGGCATTTCAAGAAGATCTTGCTCTCGTCAGTCCTAGTATGGCTATGCGAATGCCAATGTGGCTCCTTGCACTTATCTACGAGAGAGAAAACAATTTTAATCAATCTATCTATTATTTGACACTCTTACTCAAGGCAAACAATCAGGATAGTGAAGCATGGATTAAAATAGTCGAAATATTAAGTTTGAATGAGTCCCCGGGCGATATTGCCGTCTTTCTGGACAAATTGCTTCACATCACTGCTACTCCACAGAAGATCATTACAATGACCAAAATCTCAATTGGGATCGGAAATTTGGAACTTGCACAATATTATATGGATCGCTTTCCATATATTGATGAATTGAGTCTAAGTGAACAAATGAAATACTCTCTTTTAAGTAAACAGACGACAAGATTTGAACAACTTCTTCAGAATAGGTCCATTGAGGAAATTACCGATCCTACTGTGAGTAAGATGATCATTCTCGGCTCCATCGTATGGTCTCGTCTCGACTGGATAGAACAGTACGAGAATACTTCTCTCGATGACAGTGTAGGCGTGCAGTTTGCCAAATTTGTTCTCTATACGCAGGCGAGCCAAAAAATTGGGGACCAGAAACTCGAGCCTGGATTGGAACTTGTGGCTGCCGATGTTTTGTGTCAGCTTTATGCCTTGAAGATGTGGGATACTTTCGATTCGCTTATCGATTCATTCAGTCTACCTACTGTTATTAATCATTTAGCCAACTTCTTTTTATCCAAACGCTACATTCAACCTGCTATACAGTACTACCAGCATCTACTTGAACATAACCAATTGGATGCAACAAGCTGTGAAAACCTTGGAACTTTCCATATTTTCGAAGGCAAAACGACCGAAGCTTTAAATTTTTGGGAACAGGCCATTCTTTTACGGCAAAAGGCTCCTTTAAAGTTATTTATTCAATATTGCTCCTATTGCGATGCCCCGTTGGCCAAGGCGCAGATGAAGACCAAAATGTTTGAGCAATACCCCGAATATGTGGATTCACCGTTATTAAAAACCCTGTAATCCATAACAAAAGCCTGCGGATACCGCAGGCTTTTGTTATGGATTATTTTAGTTGTTGGCCTAGATTTGTTGAGCCTCAGCCTGAGCTGATTTTCTAATCGCAATAGTCCAAGTCGCTTTTAACTCAAGCAGATGATTTAGAACCTCTTGAGCAGGCTCGCTCTCCTTGCGAGTATTAGCTGCAATTAATTGATGAATCATATACTCATAAATTTGAACAAGATTATGGGAGAGCTCATATTCGAAATTCAAGGAGGCTACCAATTCATGGATTACTTGTTGTGCCTTAATCAAATTGGTATTGGACTTCTGCACCTCTCTCTGCTGAATTCCTTCAATCCCCGCACGCGTAAACCGGATCGCTCCATCGTACAACATTAATAATAACTGCGGGCCGGATGTTTGCACTGCTGTCTGTTGATATTTCATAAACGGGTTCATATTCATCCTTATACCCCTCTATCAAACATGATGCTTTCATGCGCACTTACATTCCCATAGCTCTCTTTTTGCTTCTTTGAGCCGTTAATCTTTTGGATTCCTGATGCTGCTTCTTTCATTAAGACTTCCATTTGGCCTAAGATGATTTTATCGTATTGTGAAATGCTTCTCAACAATGCTTTCTCGGCTTCAGATATTTCGCTTCTTCTCTGCACTTCTTCCGCCAATGATTGTCTTCTTTCCGTCAATTCCACATATACCTCATAGTCTACCGGCTGCGCCAGTTCGGCTAAACGAGCGCTCTCGACCAGAATCTCCTTAATGAGTTGCTTCATTGAGAGAATATGCTCGATTGGGATTGATAACGATTCATCGCCTTTTCCATTGCCGTAAACTGCTTATAATAAGCCTTCTCCCAACGATCCATACGTGCATTAAAGTCACTAATTCGAGTATTCAGCGTCCTAAGTTGCTCGCTAATTAGACTGGACTCGATGAACGCTGCATCCTTGCTTGTACTGACCTTGGATGTACCGGCTTTGGAAGACAAACCTTCAATACTTGTCATCAGAATGCTCGAAAGACGACTAAACAAACCGTTATTGGGATTAGTAGCAGCGTTCTCCGTTGTCGGAACCGTTTGCTGGGTTTGTTGAACAAACAACTTCTCGAATTCATCAGGATTGGCCTCTATTGCGGCACGAAGTTTAGCTTCATCTTTAATGACTAACTTGCCTTTTTGCTGCCAATCCCCTGTTTCGATACCAAAAGAAAATAGATTAACTTTTTTTCCATCAATTTCGACATTTGTCATCATCGCGAGTCTCATACTGTCCGTCATGGTCGTCAACGTCGGATCACGGCGAAGCAGGCCGCTTCGCGCCTTTTCTTCCCACATTTTGATTTCGTCGTCTTTCATTTCCGCTCTTTGAGCAGTCGTAAGTGGAGTATAACTCCGATAACGTTCCTCGTTCAGCTTGTTATTAACCGATTCTAGTAAATCGTTGTAATCTTTAATAAACGTCTTAATTGAATCGACGATGCTATCCGTATTGGCCTTAACGGTTAAGTTGCTAACAGCAGTCGACACGGCATTCAGAGTGATCTCCACACCGTCCTGAACGAACGAGTTGTTTGTTTTATCCATTACAATTCCGTTGATCGCTACTTTTGCGACTTGACCAGCACTACTATCCGTTTTCCCTGTAGGGAGAAGCTTGTCTAGCAGAGAACCGCTCCATGTAATTGCCTCACCCTTCATCTCCTTGGAGGTTAACGAGAACTTTCCAGTTTCGGCATCTAAATACGCATTTACGTTCGTGTCTTTATTAATCTTGGCAATGAGATCATTCATGCTACTGGTTGCGCCATCTAGCGTAATCGATTTGCCATTAATTTCGATTGTTACATTGGTCGTTCCGGAATCCGGTGTATACCCCAATCCCAGACCTTGTAATGGAGTATTCTTATTAAGAGGGAGTGTGACACCCGTCAGTTTATCATTGCTAGCCACTGTAGCGTATGAACCCAGTTGCTTAACCTCTACCATCATTGTTCCTGCCGCTGCAGAAGAGGTAGCTTTAGCACTGACCGCCGACGTATTGCCAGATACACTGACCTGCTTGGCATTTAAAGAACCATTAAGGCTGTAGTTAAAAAGCTTGTTATTGCGCAGATCGACCATCTTAATGTTCAGATCGCGATACTGCTCCCGTTGCCATTCCAGCGACGTCTTCTGCTGTGTTAATTTGTCCAAAGGCGCACGTTTTGCCTTCATCAAATCTTTGACAAGACTATCGATGTCAAGCCCTGATGCAAATCCCGAAATACGCGTAACCATTTTGGTGCCCTCCTCTATACTTTTTCGTCGACAAGAATGCCAGCGATTTCCTTCATTTTAACCACAAGATCAAGCGACTTCTCGGGAGGGATTTCCCGGATCAGCTCACCAGTTTCCTTGTTGAAAACTTTTATCGTAACTACGTTCGTAGCTTCATGAACCTTCATCTCAAATCGAGTCTCCGGTCCTTCAAGAGATTTGATCGCACGATCAATCGCCCGAATCAATTGCTCTTCTCCTACAGATAGCTTTACGCCTTTCAGTTCTGCTAACTGCAATTCTCTTCCGTTGCGAACCTGTTGAACGGCTGACTGACTCGGGTGTTCATGATTTTGTCTAACAGGCTCCGCAGGAGGATTGCTTGTAATCGGTGAATAACCCGTTGATTGAACATGAGTTGAAGATTGCACGTTCATGGTATCACTCCGCTCCGATATTATCGATTTACTATTTATATCGACTGGATCACAACCAAATATTAGCTTATAACAAAAAAAGACCTTGGAAAATCCAAGGTCTTTCGTTTTTGCCTAAGCTTAACGAAGCAAGGACAGAACGCCTTGCGGAGCCGAGTTTGCTTGTGCCAGCATTGCTTGCGAAGCTTGCAGCAAAATCTGATTCTTCGTAAGCTTAACCATTTCGTCAGCCATATCCGTATCACGAATACGCGACTCGGAAGCCGTCAAGTTCTCGATGGTTGTACCCAGGTTGTTGGATGTGTATTCCAGACGGTTTTGCAGAGCACCCAGTTTAGCGCGTTCTGTCGATACAGCTGTGATCGCTTTTTCAACTTGACCCAGGGAGGTCGTTCCAGCCAGACCTTTAATACTGGTAGTTGTAATCTTGCCAATATCGATCTTAACAGTATCATCATCAGCCTGAATTTTAACCGAACCCGTACCCGAGATGCCAATACCGTTAAACTTAGTATTGTCCAGAATGCTATCGATTTGAGAAGTAAGTGCCTTCAACTCAACTTCGATACTGTTCGTTTTCTGAGCCGTAGTGTACGTGCCAGTAGCATGTTGAACGTTCAATTCTTTCATACGAACAAGCATTGCGCTGATTTCGTTCATTGCGCCTTCAGCCGTTTGAATGAAGGAGATACCGTCTTGAACGTTACGTTGAGCTTGCTCCAAACCGCGGATCTGACCGCGCATTTTCTCGGATACAGCCAAACCAGCTGCATCGTCGCCTGCACGGTTAATACGAAGACCGGAAGACAGCTTTTCCATGTTCTTGCTAGTTGCTACGTTGTTCAACGTCATGTTGCGGTGGTTGTTCTGTGCAGTAATGTTGTGATTAATACGCATAATGAAGTTCCTCCCTGAGTGTATAAATTGAGATTCGCGTCCTTGCAAATCTCCTGTTTACCGATAACAAGTCGGCCGCCTCGTTCCGGTCATAGTACATATATCGGCATGGCCGATCAGGAACTTAATACCGCTTTTATTATTTTTTATTTTTTTTCAACTGCGCCGACAAAGCCGCAAGATCCGTCGACTGAGCGACAGAATCAATATTTGACTCTTTAACAGAAAGAAGCAATTCCTTTCGAACGATCGGCACTTCTTTCGGCGCTGAAATGCCCAATTTGACCGTGTCCCCGTCGACCTCCAGCACGGTAATTTCTATTGAGTCCTGAATGACCACAGCTTGTCCTTTTTTTCGCGAAAGTACGAGCATCCCTCTCGCCCCCTTCTAGCGCCCCTCGGACGACTCAAATAAACGATGTCTGGTCGAATATTGGGTGTTGGTCAGAATGACCTGCCTGCCCACGCGCTTCGCTCTATTGACGACGATTGGAGCGACCAAATTAACGGAGGCTTCTCCCGTCTCGCCCCGAACGGAAATAATCGAGCGGATCAACAACTCCTCCTCCTGGCTAATTTGCAAATCCTCGCAAGCCGTCTCAGCTAGATCGAATTCATAATCCTTGAACAGTTGAAACGGATCCACTACCACAAATTGAACAGCTTCCTGTTCCGTGGACTGCAAGGTACCGAACGGTTTATTGCTTTCGTCCTCAATCAAAACAAACGTTTTATAAGCCTCAAAGCCCGGCAAACCCTCTTTGAATTGTATCCCCAACGATTCGACATGATTCGTTTTCGCTTCTTCAGACATTCGGGTTACCTCCACAGTCAACAAAATTAGAAAAGCTATAAGCGATAACTCGCTTACAGCCGATAATCTTACGCCATTCTTCGAATTACGCCGTAATATCAATCTCAGGAGGAGTGATCGTTACTTTTGGGTATTGTTGCATGTAGATCTTCACAGACCCGCGATGGAATTGAATATCCGGCCGATGAATCTGCGCATCAACGGTTACATTTCCACGCTCAACCTGTATGTTCACATCATTAGGCGTATATTGAAATGCAATGTTGGCTGGAGAAGCATATCCGAAAACCTGCAAATCCGGAGCCCCTTCAATAAACTCGTTAAGCGCAATGTCTGCAATCGGATTCCCCTTAATATGCAGAGCTCCCATTCGATTCCCGTTTTCGACGATTTGCTGAATGTTTTGTGCTGCAACTTGCTTATACTGAGAATAAATTCTTTCCCAAAAAGCTTGAGGTTTCCCGCCGTTTAACGCCTCATTCGTCAAACTCTGATCGACGATCAGCGTACCCGGCTTGTTGTTCGCCGTAATCGTCGCGCGTTCGGAACGAATATTCAGATCAGGCTGCGGCCTGCTGATTTCATATTGCCCACGCTGTGATTCTATACCAATAATCCCTCTCTGCGACTGTATTGAAATTCTCGGGATCATTAGACGAACACCTCAATTCTTAAAGCTATCTCAGAAAATCAACCAACGAAGGCTGAATGACTTTAGCACCGACTGACAGAGAAGCCTGATAGACCGATTCATTCACTTTGGATTTGATCAATACATCTTCAATGTCCGCATCCTCAGTCTTCGATTGGAGCGTCGTTAAATTCAAATTAAGATCCTTCAGCCTTTGTTCCATCAGTTCGACTCGGTTAACCCGAGCGCCCAATTCTGCACGCTGAGTCAGTATTTTATTCGCTCTGGTGTCTAGAAATGGCAGTTGCGCGGCTACCCCCGCGTGATCCCCTGCCTCTAGGCTCTGAATCATCTGGTCCAAAACATGAAACAGATTATCATCCTCGTTCTTCGGTGCAGTTACGCCCGAAGGCGGGTAGCCAAACACATCGTTGCCGGTTAGATTCACCCTTACTGGAGCACCCGAACTAATTAAGTACTCAAGACCGAAATCGTCTGTAAGCGTTTTGGCCGCATTGGTCAGATCCGTGTATGGCTCAACATCCGTGAACTGACCGTTAAACACATACTTCCCTTTGAACTGGCTGTTGCCGATTCCTTGCAATTGATCTTTCAACTGCTTCATTTCCGCCGCAACGTTATCCAGTGCAACATTCGGGTTCGTGCCGTTGGAGCCTTGAATCGCCAACTCTTTGGCCCTCTTGACGATCTCCCCGACTTGATTCAGCAAAGTATCACTATAATCTAACCAAGAGGCAGCCGCAGTAACATTTTCTTGGTAACGTTCATTAAGCGAAAGATCGCTTCTGTACCGCAGTGAGTAAGTGATCCCTACAGGATCATCTGAAGGCCGATTAAGCTTCATCCCCGTGGATAATTGCTCCTGCAGGCCCTGCATCTGCCCCAGGTTCTTGTTAATGTTGCGAAGCAATTGATTGGTTATCGTTCCTTGGGTTACGCGTCCTAACACTTTACTTCACTCCCTCTCCTACCGATTATCTACCTACCGTACCCATACCGTTAATAATTCTATCCAACGTTTCATCGATGGTTGTCATAAAGCGAGCCGCCGCATTATAAGCATGCTGGAACTTCACCATGTTGCTCATTTCCTCGTCCAACGAAACTCCGCTTACAGATTGACGTCTCGACTCCACCTGATCCACTACGATTTTGGCGTTAGTCGTTTGACGGTTGGCTTCCTCAGCTTCAACGCCCAATTGACCGACGATAGACCGGAAGAAGTCGTTAACGGTGCCCTGCGCAGTAGCGGCTCCGGTAGCTACAGAAGAAAAGTCAATCTTCATTTCGCTGAATTGGCTGATCAGGAGCGCCAAATCCTTGTTTCCTTTGACGACAGTTTCAGGCGTCCCCGTCGTTCTCATCGAGGAAGCGATGTATCCTGCATCATTAAGGATATTCTGGTTTAACGCCAAATTCCCGGCCGTCACAGGCCCTCCGTCTTTGGATACGAAGAAGGTACCACCAGCTTGAGGCGGGTCCATCATCGTGTATCCGAGTTGGTGGAGGCCGTTAAATCCCTGTACCGTTACAGTTAACGGAGCAGTCAAAGTGCGAGCCGTTCCACTATAGGTGACATTATTCAAAGTTGTGCCGTCAGGCAGAACCGTCCCTGCCGGAAGCGTAACCGTAATATCTCCGTTAACCAATCCATTAACAAGCGTATCCAGTTGCCGTTGATAGTTGGCTACGTATTGATCTCTGGAAATAATCATCCCGTGAACTTCGCCGCCGTTCAAGTCGCCGCCTGCGAAGCTGGCTAGCAGCCCCTCGGCCGTTACCGGCGTGAACTCTCCATCTTCTACCAACGCTGTTCCACCCATTAACACCTGATAGTTGCCCTCAGTGGTTTCCACGCTTGTTACATTAATGATTTTGGACAATCCGTCCATTAATAAATCTCGTTGATCTCGAAGATCATTCGCATTATCTCCAAGGCCTTCGATACGCTGAATTTGCAAGTTGAGGTTGGCGATCGTTTCAAGCGATGTATTGATTTGATTGGCTTTCACGCCTATGTTCTCGGTGATGTCGGCACTAAGATCGTCCAACTGACGGGCCGTCTGGTTGATCGCGTCCGTAACTGCCTTGGCTGTTTCGCGGACCAGTTTGCGAGCCGTTATGTCCTCCGGGTTCTCGCTAAGATCGTGCCAAGACTTCCAAAACTTATCAAGCACCGCCCGCAATCCAGTGTCCGAAGGCTCATTCACGATCGTCTCCAGCTTCTGCAGCGTATCCGCCTGAATCGACCAGCTTCCATGCGTTTTGCTCTCATTTCTAAATTGGGCATCCAAGAAACCCTCTCGAATCCGGGTGATCGAGCTGAACTCTACGCCGGTACCAAGCTGCCCCGGAATGGTCGACTTGCTCATCCCGAGCGCTTCCATCGGTTTGGTTGCCGCCATATTCACAACTTGGCGAGTATATCCGGTTGTATTAGCGTTGGCCACGTTGTGCCCGGTCGTCTGTAGAGCAGCTTGCTGCGTGAACAAACTGCGCTTGGCCGTTTCAATCGCATGGAAAGTGGAGCGTATCATTTACTATCTTCCCCATTTCGCCGTAAGTTAAAGTGACTAGGCTTTAGAATCAAAGAAGCTGAGCTTGTTTTGCCCGTACGCCGCTTCGGTCGGCTTCTTGTATACATAATCTTGATCGTCATAAGAGCTGGATAAGAGATTTAAGGAAAAATCATTAAATTCGATGGATTGCTGCGTCAGCCTCATGTTCAGTTCATTCAAGGCTCTGACGTGCTCAACAGCAGCACTAAGTTTCTCTGCGAGGTTCGAAAGCTTCAATTTGTCTTCTGCGTTCGTAATCATTCGAATAAGGCTGGCCACTGTAGTTGAGGGTGTAGGGCTGAAGCCCGCTTCCTTCAGAAATTGAACGACGGCTTGCTGGCGACGTCCTTCGGTTTCCACGATTAGCCTGACCAATCGCGACTCTTTCGTCACCATTTCGTTCAATAGCTCAATATCGTTCGCAATCAGCGCCTCTTTCTTGCGCTCGGCAAATCCGCTCATCTGTTCATGCTGAAGCAACAGAGTTTCCATTGCTTCGCACAATTCGTGAACTGCCATTGTTATCACCTTCCGCCATCTGGATTGCGAGCGACCTATTCACGAACGAATGGCAGCATCTTCTCGGCTAGCTTGCCGGAATCGACATGATACGTCCCCGTTGCGACTTCCTTCTTCAACGTCTCAATCCGCTGGGAGCGGTTCGGATCTTCCGCGCGCTGCGCTCCGAGAAGCTCCATCGCTTCAGCCGAAAACTGCACCTCGTCCTTGCGGCGTTTGCCGGAGGCCTGGCTGGCGCGGATATCGTTTTGCTGCTGATACGTGCGGTAGGCGCCAATGCGCTGAACATCATTTATTTTCACGAAGATCACCTCTATAAATAAAAAAGACCGATAATAATCTATCCCTATTATCGGTCAGTTCCTATGAAATGTTTAGAGTTTCCTTTAATTCCCGCCGCGGTCTTGAAGCCGATCGCCGATCTGATAGGCGCTTCTATGCTTCTCCTCGTCAGGGTTGATACGTGTTCCCCCCGGAGAAGTGGCATTCCGTACGTCCCGCTGCAGCCGCTTCCGGCAATTCTCGCATATGTGCCCTTCACGAATAGGCGTGCCGCAAGATTCGCAAGGATAGGTCAGGTTAGGCGCGTCCATCATCGAAATCCGGCCTTCGCGCACCCATCTGGCAATCTGTTTGATGCTGATTTCCGTTTCTTCGGATAGCTGCTGGATGTCCATGCCTCTATTTTTGCGAAGATGCTCGGCGCATCTCTCGTAATCCTTCTCCAGCTCCTGGTGGCAGTTATTGCAGACCTCTCGGAAGTTTTTCGAGAATAGTCGTCCGCATTTCGGACAGTAGGTTAAATCCATGCCATCATCTCCCCGAATTCCGACATCAACTACTACAATTGCTTAAATTATACTAAATATAACCTAAATTCGCCAGTCCATCAAAGATTATGCCGATGCAGCGGGTTTGCCGGACGACTTGTCGACACGTTTCGAGTCCGAATAAGCGGCTTGAAGCTGATTAGGAACGCTGCCGAACAGCAGCCAGGACCACCCGGTCAACCGACTCAACGCAGTGACGACGACCCAGGAAATCAGCAAGGCAAGCAGGAAGCCCCCGGCATACCAGGCGTGATGGATGAGCGTGCTGCCGCCATTAGGCGGAAATTGCCGATAGACGAGCAGGACAAGCGGATGCACCAAGTACACGCCGAACGATACGATCCCCAAATGACGCAATCGGCCGACCCAGAACGAAGTGTTCATTTTTCCGCCAATCAGAAAAGCGATCTGGATCAGAACCAGCGGAGTGATCATCGTATAGAGATCCCACACGCCGTCATATAGCGCATTCGAATATCTCGTCTGATACAGTCGAGCGTTATAGAACATCGTCACGTAGGTAATGCCGGCCCCCAGCCAAACAGCCCAGAGCGCGATCCATGACGCTATTTTCGTTGCCGACAGATTTTCCTTCGCAATGATCAACCAGCCTTTGATTCGATCAAAGTAGATGCCCAGCCATGCCCCGAGAAAATAATGCCCGAAGTACGACAAAGACCAGCTCCCCCGATTCGTGACCTGCCAGTATTCGCGATTAAGCAGGAAAAATGCCCACTGCAAGCCGACGCCGATCACGATCGCGGACGCCGCGAGCCATTTGTACCGTTTCATCAGAAACAGGAAAACCGGAAACAGCAGGTATAGCTGAATACTAATAAACACAAAATACAAATGCGTGTAGGCCTGGCCCTGCGACACTTTGCTCCAGAAGCTCGGCCACATCTGCGACAAATCCCAAGCGAAGCCGTTCTGATACCATCTCAGCACGAAATACACCATCGAAAACAGCAAATACGGAACGATAATATACATCAGTCGATTGCGATAAAACTTCTTGAAGCGCTGCAGCGTGAGCGGCTGCGGATAATAGTTGTAGAACAGCACGAAGCTGCTGAGCAAAATAAAAGAAGTCGTCCCGATCTTGGAAAAAATGTTTAGGAAGTTGTAAACCCCGAACAGAGTTGTATTTTTCATATCGATTGTTGCGAACGAGGTCGAGTGCACCATCAGCACGCCCAGAATCGCAATACCGCGTACAATGTCGATTTCGTTTAATTTAGCGCGACGTTCCATGTCTCCTCCTTTTGATTGCAGGAATAATTTGGATGAGAGTGCAATCCGAAGTCACCCTATCATAGCATAGGCGAACGCCGTCGAAAAGGAAGTTTCAATGGAATATCTCTAGGATCGGGCCCAGAGCAAGCCGTAAATTCGGCGCTCCGATTGAGGTTCGGATGCTTGCAGTAAGACGCGAGCGCACTCGTCAAGCGTGCTGCCGGTCGTGTACACATCGTCCAAGACCAGGATATTACCGGAAAAAGAGCTCCTATGAGCTGCTGCGAAATTGCCTTTCATGTCGACGACGCGGCTGCGACGGGTTTTGAGACTTTGTTTCTCGGTGTGACGTAGGCGAAGGAGCAGCGGCTGATAGGTCATTCCATACCATTGAGCCAATCGAACGGCTAACCGCTCAGCTTGGTTGAATCCTCGTTCTTGTAGTCTCTCAGGAGCAAGCGGAACAGCCGTAATGAACGGGAAATGGGCTTGGGGATCCGCCGCTCGCAAACGCTCAAACGCAAATGCCGCCATAGCCGCCAAAATGGTCTCAACTCCCTCGTTGCCCCGATATTTGTAAAGCGCCAGCCAGTTCTTCATCTCATCGGTGTATCGCACCGCGCAGCGACTGATCGTGTAAAAGCGTTCCGTCCTGCGAACGCAGTCCTCGCACAGCTCCGCGCGTCCGCAGACGCGGCAGACCGGATTTGCAATCCAGGGGATGTTTTGAAGACAGGAGCCGCACAACGACGCCAAAGCCTTCCTCGGCGCCGAGTTCTTAACTGGAATCGGCACAGCGGCCGGACGAGAATCTCGACCACAGATCGGGCATTCGCGCTTAGCCGGCGCAAACCAGCCACCTATGTTTATTGGCATGGGAAGATCACTCCTATTTGGACGAGGTAAAGTTCTGAAAAGTTACGAATGAGGGGAAAGTCCCTCACATTTCTCAAGAATTAGCTTTGCCGACTGGGTCGCCTGCTGCGATACTCACCGTTCTTTTAAGTAACCTCTGCGTTTTGCAGCGGTATTCATCTTCTGGATCTGTCTTACCGAGCTTCGCTGAGAGCTTGTCCACTCCGGAGCGCCATAGTAGACGAATCCGAATGGATCATCCCCCGAGCGCCCCGCCCTGCCCGCCATCTGGACGAGCGAAGACGCATCGAACAGCGAGTTATGGGCGTCAATGACAAAAACGTCGCTACGCGGGATGGTAACGCCACGCTCCAAAATCGTCGTTGTCACAAGAAGCTGTACGGAGCTATCCCGGAAAGCTACAACTTTGTCGCCCCGCTCCTCGTCTTGAGAAGACGTGCCCGAGATCGCCGAAGCAGTCAGTCCGAGACTCTTCGAACCCTGACGGAGTAGGCGAACCATCGGTTCGACCTGTTTCACGTATGGGACGAATAGAAATACTTGCGCTCCTCGGGCGACGGATCGACGTATTGGGTTCAGCAGCTTATTAGGTATTGTCTGCTTACCTAGCATGAAGCGAATAGAAGGCAGCTTTAATCTACCGGGCACAGGCAAAGGATAACGATGGTACCGAACCGGAACTCTCGCATAGCTCAGTTTCCCGCGCGACACATCACGCTGCATCGCAACTGGAGGCGTTGCGCTAAGATATACCGAGCGCCCCTCCGGTTTGCTGCATTTACCCGCAGCGTAATGAAGCATCGGATCGTTGTGGTACGGAAAAGCGTCCAACTCGTCAATCAGCACGAGATCAAACGCCCCTTGAAAACGAAGTAACTGATGGGTCGTCGCCAAAGTCAACTCCCCTTCCCGCCACCGATCCGGACTCCCTCCGTACAAAACAGCAAATCTGCGATCAGGGAACGCTTTAGCCAGCCTCGGCGCCAACTCCAGCACGACATCCCTTCTTGGCGTCGCCACTAATGCTCGCCCCCCTCTCTCCAGAACCGAATCCAGCAGCGGGAAAATCATCTCGGTCTTTCCCGCTCCCGTCACGGCCCAAAGCAGAAACGAACGCCCCCGGGAAGCCGAAGGGTCTTCCAGAAAAGCGAGCGCTTCAGCCGCAGCGTCGCTTTGCGCAGGGCTGAGCCCCCAGCGGTTGGCGAGATATAGGCGAACCGCTTCTGCTTCGGCCGCGGTTGAGGAATTTACAGCCGATTTGACGGCTATTTCGGGCGTCGAAGTGGCGGCCAACTGAGACGCCGACTTCGCGGCCGCTATGGACATCGGGCATGTGGATTCGGTGGCCGCCGAGCCTGGGACCGGCGCGCCGATAATGAACAGCTCGCATTCGCGGCTGCGCCCCATCGTCAGGCAAGCCTCGCAATACGCGCAGGCTTGCCTCCCGCATGCGGCGCACTCCGTGCGCCGCAGCCTAGCGCTGCCGCAACGCCGGCAGCGCAATTCCGGGGCGCGACGCCGTCCGCGCCCCCACAACAGCCGAGCGCGGCGCAGCGCCCGCTCGGCCCAACCAGGCAGCCCCGCCGCAGCGGGGGCTGCAACACCATCGGGGGCCACGGCAGCCGTAAGCTGCACGGCCCCCAAAAGCGCCGCGAGCTGCAGCGCAGCAAGCGGCTTGACGCCCGCGCTGCCTGCCGGCGCGGCGTCCAACAGCTGCTGCGCTTCCTCGCGGAGCAGCGAGCGGCCGGCCATGCGCTCGGCCGCTAACCCCGCCGCTTCGATCAGGCGCGAATCCGCCCCTTCCTTCAGCGCAACCCTCTCTATCTCTCCGCTGCATCCGGCAGATCTCGCTGCATTCGCCAACTGATCCGCCCAGCTGCCCTCCCTATCTCGCCCTTCTACTGAACCTTTCGCGGAAGCTTCCTTCCCGCCGTGCAACCCCGTCGTTCGCTCAGCGTGTCTATCCGCCTTGGCCGCTCCCTCCCACTCTTCCTTCAACAAGCGGCACAACTGCTCTGCTTCGCCCAGAGGAAGCTCCTCGCGAAGGCGAACGACTTCATCCGCTCTTCCGCTCCAATACTGGCGATCCGTCTCCCAGTCGATGGAGAATATCATCTTGCGCTCTCTATTCAGTCGCACCGCATACACAACAACCCTCATTCGCTCCACTCCCTCCTCGCCTGAACCAAATCTTTTAGGAACGGCAAAAAACACACCTACGCCTATGCGGCGAATCGAGGTGTGCTTCACCTTGTCCATTGTCCCTTGAATTAATGAACCGATTCCTTAAGTCGCGGCTCCGATCGGCAGGCACATCAAATACAAAAGCCGCCCATCCCCTGAACCCATCAGGAGAAAGAGCGGCGTGTGCTTCACGACCGTGCTTGCTTTTTTATCATCGTAACATTTATTAAATAACGAATCAATCCATTTTCTCTGCTCTTGTCGTATTCCTTTATCTCACTGTTTTTCTTTCTGTGCGATTCATCTTACTCATTATTTTCTCTACAATCGTATATCTCACTTCTCTTTCTGCCATATTCATCTTATTCACTGTTTCTCCTACTGCCGCATTCCTTTTCCCACTGTTTTCTCGCTTCTATTCAGATATTCAAACGCTTCCCATCCTGCCCCAGCTCCAACCAAACCACGCGCGAATCCGCAGCCGATGACTCCACCATTGCCTCCGTCCGTTCGCAATCCTTTTCATATTCCTGCCTGACATCGTCCGATCCGTTCCGTCGCACCCACGCGATCCCCGAATCCCGACGAGCCATACGCTCCAAGATCGGCCCTGTCTCGTCCGTCGAACGGTCCAGCAGAACCGTTATGCCGATATCCGTTCCCGTCCTTCTCGAAAAATGCTGAAGAGTCCGAATATATCCCTCAATCTGCATCTGATGATTCCCCGCGACCAGCACATAGTGGCGACGCCCTTTGCGGGAGCTTCGACGAACGATGGCGCTCACCAGCAACGCAGCCGCAACGTACAAACCGACAATCCACAACAGCTCGGGAAGCATGGCTGTGCTCCTCCTTTGCCATGAAGATGAGCGACGGCTGACCCGAACCGGACTTTTCCTCCCCGTTCACCGACCGTCTACCCGTTCCACAATATATGCCATCTTACGTTGCGGGGTTCCGAGGCGCCCCTTCTGCTTGCTAGCGCTAACTCTCCTGCCCCTTTAAGAAAACCTCCCTTTAATTTCAACTTCTCTGAATACCTTGGTCTTAAGCCAAGGGACTCCCTGTCTCATCCGCCATCCCGCCTCACAAAAAAAATCGCGATCCTCAGGCCCAAGCCCGAAAACCGCGATTGCTATTCCTACAAAGTCACCCAACCATACTTGATCGAGTTGATAACCGCTTGAGTTCGATCGTCCACTTCCATCTTCTGCAAAATGCTGCTGACGTGATTTTTGACCGTTTTCTCGCTAATAAACAGGTTCTCTCCGATCGTCTTGTTGCTCTTGCCCTCGGCCATCAGCCGAAGCACCTCAGCCTCGCGGCGAGTAAGCGGATTGTTTCCGCGAGGAACAAGCTTGGCCACCGTCTCCCGGCTGGCCGCAGCGCCCGAAGCGGCGCCGATCTCGTCAAGATAAGTCATGCGACGGAGCTGATTGATCAGCTTGCCCGTTACTTTCGGATGTATGTATGCATGTCCTTCAGCGACCGTTCGGATCGCATTCACCAGCGACTCGGCCTCCATGTCCTTAAGCAGATACCCCGACGCGCCCTTGCGCAGAGTCTCGAACACGTAGCTTTCGTCGTCATGAATCGAGAGAATGATCACCTTGATCTCCGGAAAAATATCGCGCAGCTTCTCCGTTGCCACCACGCCGTTCTCAATCGGCATATTAATGTCGAGCAGCACGACGTCCGGCTTGGCCTGGTTGCAGAATTCCAGCACCTGGATTCCGTCGCCGCACTCTCCTATAACCTCCAGATCGCTCTCCATGTTCAGAATCCGCTTCAGTCCTTCGCGGAAGAGCTGATGATCGTCGGCTAGCAGTACTTTAATCGTACGTACCGTTGTCTTATTCTCCATACGCGATTAACTCCTTTCCTGAATCCGCTTTGATGGGAACATTGATCTTGATTACCGTACCTTGACCAACTGTTGAATCGATCTCTATCTTGCCTTGCAGCAGATCCACTCGCTCATTCATTCCAATCAAGCCGAAATGGGAATGCGACTTAGAACGAACAGCCGCGGCTTCCCGATTAAAACCAATTCCATTATCCTCGATAAACATCCGAACCGTATCGTCCAGAAAGATCAGCTCAAGCGAGACGAAGGTCGACTGCGCGTGCTTCAGCACATTGTTGAAGGCTTCCTGCACGAGCCGGAACATAGCCGCTTCCATCGCGTCGGGCAGCCGCTTCTCCTTGCCCGAAGTCTCGAATACGGATCTAATTCTCGTCTTCTCCTCGAAGTCCTGCACGAACTTCCGGAGCGTCGGCACCAGACCGAGATCATCCAAGGCCATCGGACGAAGGTTGAAAATAATTTTGCGAATCTCCTCCAGCCCGATCCGGATTTGCGACTTCAGGTCGATCAGCTCGCTGCGTACGACCGTAAGATCGCCCGTATCCAGCAGCCGTTCGGCAATCTCCGTTCTCAGAACGAGATTCGCCAGCGACTGCGCCGGTCCGTCGTGAATTTCCCTGGCTACTCGCTTGCGCTCATCTTCCTGGGCCAGAATGATCTTGAGACCGATCATCTGACGATTTTTCGCCGATTCCAATATCCTCGTAACCTGCGTCAGATCGCCCGACAAGTAATCAAGTACAACACTCATCTGCAGACTGATCGTGTCCGCTCGTTCGATGGACTGCTCTACTCCCCTTACCCTCATCTGCAGCTCGTCTCTACGGGCTTTCAGATAGCTTTCCTTTTCGCGGTACACCATCAAATCAAGCTGTAGCTGAGTTGCTTTCTCGTACGCCAATTTGATATCCTGCTCGGAATACCTGACGAAATCCCGGCTCACTTCCGTGAGCCGGATTCTCGCCAGCCGGTAGTCCCGCTCTATGCGATCTACCTTATCTATTGTGTCCGACGTCTCCTGCAGGACGGTCTCCAGCTCATTCGTGAGGGAGAGCAGCTCCCGGCGGGCAGCCTCGCAGATTTCGAACACTTGAACCTTGCTGTCTTCCATGACGGAAATGGCCTTCTGGATGACGCGGTCTATCTGATCAACATGATAATCCACGTTAACTACTCCCCTACTTGAGACGCCGTCTACAATCTTCCTCTATCCGCTTGCAGTCGATCACATTTTGCTATAACAAGTCGAAAACCTTTTCCGTTTCATTACTTAACTCATATAGCATTGTTTATCATACCATATTTCAGCGTTTTATTGAGAGAGGAATAGGTCCTTCGGTCTAAAATTAACGAATTGTAATCGTTTGAGTTTTATTCTCCCAATCTACTTTTTGACCGAGCTGCTCCGATATGAGACGAACCGGAACGTAGACGCTGCCCTTGATCAGCAGAGGCGCCGCAGGCACGGGCTGACGAATTCCGTTCGCGGTCATCGTGTCCTTGCCAACCCACAGCTCCAGCATTTTATCGCCGCGCAGCACCGTGACTCGCTTCGTTTTATTGTCCCAGACGACCTGCGCCCCAAGCGTATCCCCGACAAAGCGAAGCGGCAAATAGTTCGTGTTCGTGCCTTTTTGGATAAAAGGCGCTCCCGGAAGAGTGACCTTGGCACCGTCAACCGTTGCTTGCTTGTTCCCAACCTTCATTTCGATCGTCGGATTAGTAACTGCGATCTTTCCCGGTGGATACTGAAGCACCAAGTTGTCAAAAGCGATCTGGCCCAGCATCGAACGCTCGTCCTGATCATTCTCCTGATTAACGAGATACAGCTTGGTCAGCTTGGCTTCGCCCTTCAGCCCGGCTTGAGCGAGATCGAAGCGAATGTTCTTCCAGCCGGTCCAATCGACTTTATCGGCAATTGTAGCATAAGCCGGTTTGCCGTCTCCGTTGATAAACTCGGCCCGCAGCCAGTGCATGCCTCCATCACCCATCACATCAAGCGACATAGCGCTTGGCGAGCCCTTGATCGCGATGCCTTTGCCGTCGTTCAGAACGGCGTTCGCATACCTTTTGCCGGCTCCGACCGTAAAATCGTAATCCATCGCCAGAACCTTCGACAGCTCGCGCCCGGCAATTCCCGTGACGATCGCCGCCGAACCCATCGTCTCGACAGGCGTGCCGGCGAAACTTACTCCGTACGCGGCTTTCTCGAAATCCTCCAGCACCTGCTCCGAACCCGAAGCGAGCACCGCAACTGCTCCATAGCCGTCATAGCGGGCAATCGCATAGCCTGCGGCTGCGTCGTTCTGCACCTTGTTCACCGTCAGCTTGCCGTCCTGCACCGTTGCCGTAAAGCCGCGGAACTCCCAAGACACCGACGATGCCGGTACGGACATCAATCGTCCATCCGTCAGCTGCGCTTTGACCGGTACATTGATCACAGATCCCGGCTTCAGCAGCGTCGAGCTTGGTTCGACGATCAGCTTGGCAATCTGCGCCTCGCCGACAATCTCCAGTTTAAGCGAGTCGCTGGCGCTGCCCGATTTTACGCTGACCGTGGCCGTGCCGGCTTTCGCCGCCTGGAATGTCCCGTTCGAGAACGAACCCAACTGTTTATCGATACTCCATGTTGCGGCCAAACCGTTCGGATCGAGCGGATTGTAGTGCGTGTCATAAGCCTTCAGCGAGTAAGCTGCCTGTTGACCGATGAACACCGTTTGCGGACCGCTGGCCGCAATGCCCTTCAATGAGCCTTGCGGAGCCGTCGTATAGACGCCGATCCCGTTCGTGACCAGACGCTGCGTCGTCCCATAAGAGGTTGGATGCGTAAGCTGCGTCTGAAAATCTCCCAACGGACGAGTCACCATCGTCGTCGACCCGCCCCCGTCCAGATTGACAGCCTTCCAGACGCCCAATTCCTTCAGCATCTGCTGCAATTCCTTCAGCGTGACGCCTTTGCGGCCACCATTCTCCTCGACGGTGAGCATATAGGCAGTGGAGCCGTCCTTGGAGAAGCCAACGGCCGTGCGCGCACGATCCGCATACCCGCTTAGCCCGTTGACATCCCGCGTGAAAGAGACGGGCGCCCCTTGGTCCATCAGGAGCGTATGTCCGCTCACCATCATCTGGAAGTCGGACGGATTGTACGTTTTGCCGGAGGCTGTTGTTAATGAATAGTCTGCAGCAACACGGTCTCCGACTGCCAGACTCGCGACGAAATTGCCAGATTCCCTTCCGTTGTGCCCCCGCAGAACGAAGCCGTTCTCGGGGATCGGGGTCGTGATCGCCCCTTTCAAGGCAACCTCCGTTACGATACCATCGACGATAAGCGCCTCATTCGGGGTAGCCGAACTGTTCGCAGGCCGCTCCGACGCCGTCCAGGCATTCGTATACATGTACAGAGCGTTAACGTGACTGTAGGCTTTGTCCGGCTCCGTGCGGTAGGCCGACTTGTTCAGCCCCGCCAGAGGATACGATACCCCCTTGTCCGTCGCTGTGACCGTACCGCTAAACACAAAGTTGTCGATAACAGGACGACGATCCTGAGTTACGCCGAACGCATACATTCCCTGCAACTGCTCGGTGCTGGCAAGCAATTGTCCTGAAGTGATTTGCGCCCCCATCGGCACGCCTTCCGTGCCGCTTGCCGTACGGAACACGTCGCCGTTAATGCCGGCAACCGCCCCCGTCTCCCTGGTCATCGCGCCAACCGATTGCTTCGCTGTGACGCTTCCTTTTGGCCCGCCCATAGCATTGAGCTGGACGTAAGGATTTTGGAGATCCACCTGCAGAACGTGCAAAACCTCGGTCGGAATTGAAGAGTCGGACGGAATCCAGGCATAGGTCAGTTGGCGAACGCCGGAAGTCACGATCGATTCGCTTTGCTTGGAAAGCTTATAGGTGACCGCTGTCTTCTGAGTCGCGGCGACGGCATAAGGAACGGGGAGAAATCCCGAACTGACGGGACCGGTAAACACCAACACTCCTGCGAGAAAAGGCAACACAAAACGGGAACGCTTCTGTCGAGCATTTGAAGTGAATAATCGCATGTATTTCTGTTCTCCTGTAAGTCTATGAATTTAGGGAGAAGTTCCTCTACGACGCTAGTAGCGGCTATAGCTGGGCAACTTCCCATTATCCCTAATCTATTAGACTCTAAAATAGAGCAAAAGTTACAGTCGACGATCGACTTCGCAAAATTTAATAGAAAAAAGACGACGATCGCTCGCCGCCTTTTTACCTAATCTTCCACTATTACTACGTTATATAGGTTGAACCTACGAATAGGAAAACTCTCGTACTTCGCCATAAGAGTCGCTTATCTGCGGTTCAAACTTTTATTGCAGCTCATCTCTCTCCCGCATAGGAAGCTTGTCCCGTACAAGTAGATAGGATTGCTCCAGCATTGCAAGCACCTCGTCGTCCGGAACTATACCGTTCAAGACAACCGTATTCCAATGCTTCTTGTTCATATGGTACCCCGGCAGCACGGCTCCTTCATACTGCTGACGCAGCAGCCACGTTTCCTCAGGGTCCGCCTTCAGATTGATGCTCTCCACCTCGCCCGTATGGCCAAGCAGCGCGAACATTTTGCTGCCGACGAACAGCACGGGCAGGTCGGGATCGAAAGGATAGCGAAGGGTTGTTCCGGGCCGCTGCAACCCTCTCTTCATCAGTTCGGCGTGGTTCATCGTCAACCTTCTTTCAGATCATTAGGAATCAATAAACTCTACGAACTCCAACAATCGCTTGATCATAACGACGGCCTCGGCTCGGGTCGCATTGCTCTTTGGCTTCATCGAAGTCGAGGTCACTCCACTAATAATGCCGGCCTGTACACTGATCGACACGCCTTCTTTCGCCCAACTGCTGATGTTTCCTCTATCGTTGAATCGATTTAGGTTAGAACTATCGGCAGACTGCTGGACTCCGGCCACATTCATAGCCCTAACCATCATCGTCGCCATCTCTTCACGCGTAATCGGCGAGTTCGGCCGGAATTTGCCATCCGTTCCGCCTTGAACGATGCCTGCCGCACTTGCAGCTCCAATATAGGCTGCGGACGCTCCCGCTCCTTGCACGTCAGTGAACTTGCTGGCAGCCGAACGATCTCCGTTCAGTCCTAGGCCTCGAACAATGTATTGAGCGAAATCTGCCCTAGTAATGTTCGTTTTCGGAGCGAAAGTCGTCGGAGTTGTCCCATCCACAATAAACTTCGAAGCCAGCAAGGACACGTCTCCGTTTGCCCAGTGCGTTTTCATATCTGTATATTGCATGGTTTTGCGTACCACTGCATATTTGCTGTTGCTCTTCCGCATGAAGTTCACATACAACGAGGTTCCGCTATTCGTAATTCGTGTCGGTACATAGCTGATCTTGCCTGTCAACTGATCAAGATGCACAACAGCCAAGTTGTCAAGAGAGCCGGCAGACGCCGGAATTACAAAAGAACGCGTTACATACCTATCATAGCTGTTGATCGGGTATTCCTTCCCGCCAAATAAAATAGAAGCCGAGAAATCCGCAGGCGCAACTACTCTCTGTGCTCCTTGGGCGGCAAGCGCAGAAATGAAGGCAACATCAGATACCTTTTCAATACTTAAGAGCAGTGAAGCATCGCTCGACGTGTTGCCTCCGATCTGCTGCAATTGTTTTGTAAGGTTAATCGCGTTTAACGGCAGGTTGAACTGCAAATCCCCAAAATCAAGCAGGAACTCCGCATTGGATACGTTCGTTGCCGATGAAATCAACGATTGGATCGGAAGACTGACGAGCGCTCCCGCCTCCGTAGTCGGAATACGGACGGATACCCTTGGAACGGTAACACTGCTATTCGATTTAATTAACGAGTATGACGCCGCCAGCTTGTTCGCATCGACCACATAACGTTTGGCTGCTTTTCCAGATGGCGTCACCGCTGCCGTTGCCGTCACTGCCTTCCCGACGACAAGTCTGACAGCTCCGGCGCCGTCCGACTCCAGATAATCCGGCAAATTGGCGATCGGCGTACCGGTTTGCGCGCCTACCGTAATATTGTTTAAAGCAGCAACAATGCGATCAAGCGTGTCCCTCAGTGGATTACCCGTCGTTATATAGCTAAGCGTCACCGTCTGCCCTGCCCCAACAGGAGAAGACAAGTTGAGGACAACTTGAGTTCCCGCCACTGATACCCCTGTTACGGGAACGGTTGCTCCATTATATTTTACCGTATACTGAGACGCATATGGAGCCGTATTTGGATTCAGTGGAGCGGAGTAAACTAACGTCAACTGACTGTTCGAAATGCTGGATGATGCCAATTGGGCAACATCGCTTGAACCGGAAGTAAAGTTGTATCCGACGATCGCAGGAGCAATGTTTCCGGACAAGTCCATAATAGCCGGCGAGCTTTGGTAATAGTACAACAAGATCGGCACATTGGATGAGACGCTCTGCGACAACGTCAGCTCGATTGTATTGTTCGCTACTGCAACTTTCGTCACAGTCGGTGGAGTTACACCGGTCGTAACCACCGAAAAAGCGGTTGTCGGCGGAACGCTGGACGGATTTAGCCCTTCATTGTAGGTCATTACAATTTTGCTGCCATTCAAAACTGCGGACGTCAACTGCGGCGGTTCGTTGTCGTATTGGTTCCGAACGTAGTAATCCGTAAATGCTGGAACCATGCTGCCACTCGGATCACGAAGAGGGTAAACCCCCGGTGCATAAGATACCGACACAGGCAATGAACTGGTCGATGAGGAATTCAGTGTCATCGTCAAGAAATTACCGCTTAAAAAAGCAGAGTTGATTCCAATCACGTTGCCGTTCTGCTTCACCGTAAACTGGCTCTGAATCTGGGTTTGGAATTGAGGAGCCACATCTGCCATAGCCTTATTGAATGTCAAGGTTAACGTACTTCCGTAAAAATACCCGTTCTCCGGCTTAGGCAATGTAGAATCCGTAGAGTTTGTCAGAACCCTATTAGTGAACGACGCGACTTCGATTCCGCTCGTATTTTGCAATCTTTTGGCGACAACAGCGTCCGGATAATACGAGAGTCTGACCGTCTGTCCTACCAATACGCTACTTTGAAGACTTAGTCGTACTTCATTGCCACTGACAGAAACGCCCGTTATGGCTCTTGCTGTATCATTTGCCGTTGCATAGAAATTGCTCGCATTTGGCGTTTTCGTGGAATCGAGATTTTCGCTGAATGTCAGGACAATACTGGAGCCGCTAATCGTCGAACTAGAAACAACCGGCACGCTGTTGGTTCCAGTCTGAAAAGTCCACTGATTTGGGTTGGTGACTCCCGCGAAAAAATTCCCCGCCTCATCTCGGATAACGTTGGCAGGAACAGTTACGGCATATAACGTTGAATTGCTGAGTTTGGCGGTACCAGTCAGCTTAAGGATCACTCTTTTGTTATTGGCAGGGTCGATCGACATCGTCAAATCTCTCTTGTTTGCTTGAGCATTTTGCGGAAAAATTTGCGCCGTCGCCGTCGAAGCCAGCGTCCCCAGCGGCTCATTAAAGGTCAAACTAAGCTCATTTAAGGAAGTACTGATCGCAGTCGCGGACACTGTCGGAAAATAAGCACTAATCGCCGGAGGAGTGGTATCCGTGAGCACCTTGAACTTCCAAGTCAATGCATCAAAGTAGTTTCCGCTCGCATCCCGGTAAACGTCTGATCCGATCTGAACGGAGTAATCCGTATTATTCGCGAATTTGGGACAAGATGCTGCGGAAAGATTAAAAACAACGTTAGGATTGCCTGTATTAGCAACCGTTGCATTCGCAGGCACTGTGCAGACAAGCGCACCGCTCGCCGTTGTAATAATCACGCTCCGATTCGAGTTGGCAAAAACGGGTTCATCGAATACAAGAGAGATTTGCGTCGCATTTACATCTGCCAGAACTCCGTTATTGGCAGGATTGAATGTCTGGATCTTCGGCTTTGTCGTGTCGAGCGCGGGTTTGGTTCTGAACGTCCAGCTGCCTGGGCCGCTTGGCGTTTGAATACCGGAATAAGCCCCATTAAGCGGATCAACCAACGCTCCGGCATCGATCAGGACATAATAAGACGTATTATATTCCAAACCTTTTAGCGGAAGACTGACTCTCCAGTTGACCCCGACCTGGGTCAAGGTAACGTCTGTAGCCTGTACACTTACCGAATGTACTGTGACATTATCCGCAACCTTTTTTACTTGGATGTAACCCGAACCTTTCACAACCTTGCGCGCAAACTCAAATGAAAGGCTCCCCGGATTCACTGGATCCAAAGTCGAATACTGATCCACAGGAACGAAATTCACGGCAACTGGAAGAAGCTGCTCCGCTCGGAACATCCACTGGCCATATGGAATCCCGACAAATGAAGCGCTATTCGAATAATTGCGCACCGTATCGGGCGGAACAACGACTGTATAGCGTACTCCGGATGTCAATCCACCAGCGGGCGTGATTACAATCGCTTTATTTTGAATATCAACTTGAACTTCTGAAGGAGAGGTTTTGGCGATGTCGTACTCCCCTATCAATGTTGTCGTATCATAATTGTACAATTGAATTTTACCGGCTCCCCGAATGATCTCTTCGTCGAAGGTGAGGATCAACTCCGTTGTCGTTACCGCCGCGCTTGCTCCATGGCTTGGAGTCATGCTAACGACAACAGGGCCTCCCGTAGCTGCCTTAGCATTTGGAAAAGCAAAAGTCTGTAAAATAAGCGCAACTGTTAAAATTAGAGATAGAGCACGAATTCGTTGCAACCGAATGACCTCCCGAAAATGAACATACTTATCTATTTCTTCGGCCAAAATGCCGCTTATCTTTAGTTTTCGGCGTTAAAAAAAGCGCGTTGCCCCCGAAATAAGGGCAACACGCCTCTCGTCATTATACTGCTTAAGCCAAAGCCCCTTGCTTCAAAGCCTCGACGCGATCCAAACGCTCCCAAGGGAGATCGACGTCCGTGCGGCCGAAGTGGCCATAAGCTGCCGTTTGACGGTAGATAGGACGACGCAGATCGAGCATCTTAATGATCCCAGCTGGGCGTAGGTCAAAATTGCTCTTGATCAGCTCAACCAGCTTCTCTTCGGAAACTTTACCTGTTCCATACGTATCTACGTTAATGGAAACAGGGCTAGCTACACCGATAGCGTAAGCAAGCTGAATTTCGCACTTATCGGCAAGACCTGCAGCAACGATGTTCTTGGCCACGTAACGGGCCGCGTAAGCTGCGGAACGGTCGACCTTTGTCGGATCCTTACCGGAAAATGCGCCGCCGCCGTGGCGCGCGTAACCGCCGTAAGTATCGACGATGATTTTACGCCCTGTCAGTCCAGCATCGCCTTGAGGTCCACCGATAACGAAACGTCCTGTTGGGTTAATGAAAAACTTCGTATCCGCATCCAGCCATTCTGCCGGAACTTCTGGATAGATGACTTGCTCGCGTATATCTTGCTGGATTTGCTCCAGACTAATATCTTCAGCATGCTGCGTTGAAACGACAATTGTGTCGACTCGTACCGGTTTTCCGTCCTCGTATTGTACCGTAACTTGAGTTTTGCCGTCCGGGCGTAAGTAAGCGAGCTTACCGTTCTTACGAACCTCCGACAAACGGCGAGACAGACGATGAGCCAACGCGATCGGCAGAGGCATCAGCTCAGGAGTCTCATTCGTCGCAAACCCGAACATCAAACCTTGATCGCCTGCGCCGATATCTTCATTCTCTTGTTGAATGTCTTTGCCATCTCGCGATTCAAGAGCGGCATTAACGCCCTGCGCAATATCTGCGGACTGTTCATTCAACGATGTTAGAACTGCACAAGTGCTGGAGTCGAAGCCATACTTCGCTCGAGTATATCCAATCTCTTTGATCGTGCGACGTGCAATGGCAGAGATATCGATAAAATCGGCTTTACTGCTAATCTCGCCGATCACAAGAACAAGTCCTGTCGCTACGGAAACCTCACAAGCTACACGCGCATAAGGGTCCGCTTCCAAGAATGCATCCAACACCGCGTCGGAAATTTGGTCGCATATTTTATCCGGATGGCCTTCCGTGACCGATTCGGATGTGAAGAGATGCCTGCCTTTAATCGACAAAGTCTCCAACCTCCACATATAAAAATCAACCTTTCCCAATTGGAAAAGGCTGTTAGGAATAAACCTTCGATAAATAATGATACCGGAAGTGTCGGATAGTGTCAATAAACAGGCGCCCAGCTTTGCACTGTACTCCACCCGATTTATAGAAGTGTCTGTTGTGCCTGCTGAATCAATCGCTTCGTAATACCCCCGCCAAGAGATCCCGCTTCCCGCGAGGAGATGTTACCAAGATAAGCTTGCCCGAATCCGGCTGCCCCTATGCTCCCCAACTCTCCCGCAAACTCCGTATCCAAGCCTTCCCCATGCTGACCGATCTGAACACCTATCTCGGATGCGATTTCGTATTTCATTTGATTAATGGCATTAGCACATTCGGGTACGACAAGCCTGTTGCTCCTTCTAGCCATGATCCATTCCTCCTTGAAGTTGATGTAGTTATTATGGCTCGACTACACTCCTTCAAGGCGTATTACATTATGGATTGTCGGGGAAAATGTAGGAGTCGGCAAGGTTCGACAGGTAATTGCGTAAAGCCTCTTTCCATGGTCTAAGAGGTGTAAATCCTGCTTTAATTAGCGCCTGTTGACCAAGTACAGAATAGGCTGGACGTGGTGCAGGACGAGGGAATTGGTCAGTAGAACATGGATGAACAGTGATCGGGCCTACTCCCGCCTCTTCAAAGATCGCTTTAGCAAACTCATACCAAGAACAGCTTCCTGTGTTGGAGGCGTGGTAAATACCGTAATTCTCCGACTGTACTAAATCGATAATAAACTTAGCCAAATCATAAGTGTACGTTGGCGAGCCAATCTGATCGCTCACGACCTTCAGTTCCTTTTTACTTTGCGCAAGCTGTAGCATAGTCTGCACGAAGTTCTGACCATATTTTCCATACACCCATGAAGTACGTACAATAAAACATTTCGAAGAAAACTCCAGCGACTTTCGCTCGCCTTCCAACTTTGTGATTCCGTACACCGATTGGGGAGCTGTTGGGTGATACTCAGAGTAAGGTTCTTTTCCCTGTCCATCGAATACATAATCCGTACTGATATAGCAAAACTTAGCTCCAACTGCCTCTGCTGCTTTTGCCATATTTCGCGTACCTTCTACATTAACCGCCCAAGCCGAATTCCGGTCGGACTCCGCTTGATCAACTGCCGTGTAGGCAGCGGCGTGAACGATGAAGTTGGGTTTTAACGTCTCACATATCGTCTTGCAGCTATCGTAATCAGTAATGTCCAGTTCGGATCGATTCTTCCCAATAATCTCGATTCCGTAATGGTTCATATGAACAAACTCTTGCCCCAACTGTCCGCCTGCACCGGTCACCAGCAGATTTGGTTTTCTTTCACTCATTGCCGATATGCTCCGGAAGCGATTCTGCTCAGCCACTCTTCATGCTGCAAATACCATTCAATCGTTTTTTTGATCCCGGATTCGTAATCATACTGCGGCTTCCACCCAAGCTCACGACGGATTTTGGAAGCATCAATTGCGTATCTCCTATCATGCCCCAGCCGATCGTCCACGAACTGAATTAGCGTCTCCGGCTTGCCCAACTCCTTCAAAATCGTTCTAACAACTTGAAGATTCGCTCGTTCGTTATTGCCACCGATATTGTACACTTCACCCTTTTTACCGTTGTGCAGAACCAGATCGATCGCTCTGCAGTGATCTTCCACGTACAACCAGTCCCTTACATTCAATCCGTCTCCATATACGGGCAAAGGCTGATCCCGCAATGCTTTAGTGATCATGAGTGGGATTAACTTTTCCGGAAATTGATAGGGTCCATAATTGTTGGAGCAACGAGTAATATTGGCATGCATCCCGTACGTTTCATGATAGGCTCGAACGAGCAGATCCGCTCCCGCCTTGCTCGCTGAATATGGACTATTGGGGGCAAGCGGCGTCTCTTCGGAAAATAGCCCGGTATCCCCTAACGTACCGTACACTTCATCCGTCGAAATCTGTACAAATCTCGGAACGTTGTATTTTCTCGCTAAGTCGAGCAGCACCTGGGTTCCCGTCACATTCGTTCTAACGAACACCCCGGGATCGGCTATACTGCGATCGACATGCGATTCTGCAGCGAAATTAAGAATGGCATCGAAGCCTTCGGCGACGACGGACTCCATTATAACAGTATCGGAAATATCAGCTTTCACGAAACGATAGTCAGAGCCTCCCGTCAGCCCCTGCAAATTATCCAAGTTTCCCGCATAAGTAAGCAGATCGACATTTACCAATTGATACTGTTGATAATTCCTTCTCATATAGTGAACGAAATTACTGCCGATAAAACCGGCTCCACCTGTAACAAGCAACTTCATGCTGACCACCCTCTAGTACTTAAAATTATGCTTCGCGCTTGCCAAGACCGGATGAACGGCATCTTTCTCCGAAAGAATTGGTTGTGTTGTAGGCCATTGGATTCCGATCGCAGGGTCATTCCACAGAATTCCTCTGTCATACTCCTTGGAATATAACCGATCTACCTTGTACTGCACTTCGGTATTCGGAACCAACGTGCAGAAGCCGTGAGCAAACCCGGCTGGAACAAATAATTGCCTTTTGTTGTCGGCAGACAGCTCGAACCCTTCCCATTGTCCATATGTCGGAGAGCCTTGGCGAATGTCAACCACGACATCGTAGATGGCCCCTGCTGTAACTCTGACCAGTTTGCTTTGTGCTTCTGGACAGAGCTGGAAGTGAAGCCCTCTGATCACTCCTGCTTCCTTGGATAATGAATGGTTGTCTTGAATGAATGTCTGTGGAAGTCCGTTTTCCGCATATCGTTTTGCTTGATAACTCTCCAAAAAATAACCGCGCGCATCCTCAAAAACTGCCGGTTCGATCAACTTCACCCCTGACAGTCTGCCCTCCATCATCTTCATATGATCACCCGTATCGGATAGTTGCCGTAAGTCGGCATTCTATAGGGTATTCCCCTTTGCTACCTATGCGTGCGGGTCAGTATCTAGCGAGTATAAAAAAACCTCCGTTTGGGAGGTTTACGGGGCAGCAAGCCGTTCTATGCGATTTACGATCTCCGGATTGTTTTCTTCCCAAGCCTTCTTCTCTTTGCGAATTCGTAGCAAATGTTGTTCTATATTTTCTTGGGTCATTAGATAGCCGAAATCTTTAGGAACACTGTCCTCATAAACTCCAAGCATACGATTCAGTACAAGGTTGCCTACTTGCTTGCGGTAATGAGATTGATCCCAATAATGCTCAAAGTTATCCGTTGGGGCTGTCGTCACCGAATTATAACCTGAAAAGTCCCACACTTGCGTCGTCTTAACCACCTCTTTTTTCCAAGCTTCAAATTCCTCCCATCTTCCTGTGACTTTGATACCTTCCCACTGTAATGCGTGGGAGGGATGAATAAATACAGTAAGCTCTAAACCATTATTTCTGCAATAATCGATTAGCATTCTAAGTCTGCCCAATTTATTCTGTGACATAGAATAGTTTTTAAGTGAATAATTCTTGTAGATATTAATGTCTTCCAGATAATCTCGTAGGTGATCGAAATAGGGGTTCTTCCCTCCCTCTTGAAGAGATTGCTCCGACAGCTTATAAGCACGCCTCTCATCCATGCTCCCATCTTCTAATAGCAAGAAATCATCGAGTAATTCTTGTTCAAGTGAACTAGCCTTTATGACTCTAAAGCTGTCCTTTAAAGACTTAAGAGAAAACAAGGTGACGATGAGGTCATCCGATGACATAGTAGCAGAGCGAAGCCTTTTCTCGGAATAAAGGTTAACCGGAAATCCATACTCATTAAAGGCCTCAAAATCAAGTCCAATAAATACTTTCTCTAAGTTGGGATCAACCATTTTGGCATATTTCAAATAATTCATTTGAACTTCAATATCGGATGCAACCAAACCTGCATTAAAAGCCGCTCCCCCTGAAATCAGGGAATAGTAATTAGGATCAATCCCTCTTTCGGTGCGAGAGGAACCCAAGAATAATACACTCGGTTTTACTTTCGCAATTTGCCGAGCCTTCCACATATATTCATTAGAATATAGTTTTATTTGATTAAATCCTCTAATAATGGGCGCCTTATACGAAGCCATACTTGTCATCGCGGCTATTAGACAGGCCCTATACCATTTACCATATCGCTTCATAAATAGTCCTTCCTCAAAAATTAAAGTAGAGAAATTCGCTTGCTTTTGTCAAATTCAATAAAGATGTGAGCAAGAGAAATACACAATAAATGAAATAGAGTAAATTCGGTCTAAACCTTTCCGTTAATTGGATTGAGTTTTTACAGCATAAAATAATTAAAAAACCGATTAATAAAAAGATTGTAGACTCACTCACGCTCACAATGACTAAATCCTGGAAAGCGATGAATGGAAGCTCCGACAACAACCCCTCAAGCCGTGCAGGGAAAACGACCCCGTTAAGTCCACAGATGGCCGCAACAATCCTCAACGCTTCAGCTACGCTGGAAGCTCGAAAAAAAACGGAGGAAAGCACAACAAACCCGAAGGTCAGTCCCCATGCCATAAAAGCAGGAAGCCGCAGCCCTGTATTCCTCCAAAGTCGATACCCAACAACTGCCGTGCCGTGTAAGACGCCAAAGATGACAAATGTCCATCCTGCTCCATGCCATATCCCACTAACGAGAAATACAAAGAATAGGCTAAGATGGGTTCGGAGCTTCACGTACTTTTGTAGCCCCAATGGGATAAATACTCGGTTTAATAAACTTTTATTGAACGGAATATATACATAACGATACAAAAAACGGCCTAGCGTCATATGCCAAGTGTTCCAGAACTCCTGAATATTAAGCGCTTTATAAGGCGAATTGAAGTTAACTGGAAGTTTGATATTAAAAAACAAGGCTGTCCCCATGGCCATATCCATATAGCCACTAAAATCAAAATAAAGCTGGAATATAAAAGATAATGCCGTAACCCAACCATCAATGAACGACAAATCTTGAGATTGATTAAAGCCTTGAGTGGACCACTTAGCAAAAGTGTCGGCTAGGACTACTTTCTTAAACAAACCAATGGAGAAAATAAACAAGCCCTTCGCTTGATTCTCATAATTAAAGAAGCGATTTTCGTTGTGATCGAACTGGGGCATCATTTCTTTATGATGAACGATCGGTCCGGCTATTAATTGAGGAAAGAAAGTAATGAAGAGAGCGTAGTTCAAAAAGTTTGCTTCCCGCACCTCTCCATGATAGCAATCTACCAAGTAGGCGATTTGTTGAAAGCTATAAAAACTGATCGCCAGGGGTAGGAGAAGATCAAGCAGCGGAAAGTGTGTACCTAACACTTCATTCGTGGTGGTAAGGAAGAAATCCCAATATTTATAGTAGCCCAATAAAAATAAATTAAAGCCGATTCCGCTCAGCATAAGAATAGAGCGTATTCTATTGGGAGGGTTCCGTATGATCGCACTGCCAAAGCTGTAGTTAACCAGTATTGATACCAGTATCAGGGAAAGATAATTAGGATTCCACCACGAATAGAAAAACAATGAGCATAGTACTAACCATGCTTTGGGGGCTCCTAGCCATTGTGAACGTATACAGATGTAATAACCGAGGATAGAAACAGGAAGGAAAAGCAAGATAAACTCGAGCGAGTTGAATAGCATGAATGATGCCTCTTCTTTTCGAAAATAGTAATCCCCCTTCTGGTTCAAGGAGGATTACTTGGGCTATTATTTCAAAGTATAAGTTCCTCGTACAAGAACGATAAGTCCTTTTGCTTGCTTTGGATCTGCCTCTACGCCTCTCTCCCCTCTCGGATTAAGGATGAGGTGATTGTTGCCGACCAGTTTGCCTGGTTTAATATCGGTCCCGTCTGTCAAATCCGATAGACCATTGGCATCCGAGCTATAAGCAATAGCCTTTCCTGATCTCACAATCATTTCCGCTCCGTCCCCGACGATCAACTTCGACCCCCATGGCACCGTAACGACTTCCAAAGCTGTTGAACTTCCTCCTGCGGAACCTTGTTTCTCCAACTCTTGTTTAACCAACTTTTGAACCACCGCGTCTACATAGGCTTTCGTTACTATTGGATCATCTACCGAACCCGGCATTGAACCTCCATCCGCTTCGACCGTCGACATTACCCCTACCGTACCGATCACGACCGCTAGAATCGCAGTCGCACCCCATATCGTCCACTTCTTCGATATTTGCAAGTTCATCTCTCCCGTTTCGACAAGATCTACCATTTGTACGCTCTTGGCGGGTGGTAGTTGCGATAAGAAAGTTTAGATTGTTCCTAGGCATGTTTTTTAGAATTATTTAATTGCCAGAGCCACGAATCTCTGCACATTTCTTCAATATTTCTTTCTGCAGACCAACCAAGATCTTTATTAGCTTTAGTTGGATCTGCGTAGCATTGTACAATGTCTCCTGGTCTTCTATCAATAAAGACGTATGGAATCTTCAAATTGTTAACCTTCTCAAAGCTCTTAACTAGATCTAACACACTATAGCCCTTACCTGTACCCAGGTTATATGATGTAATACCTGGTTTATCCTTGATCTTCTGCAAAGCCTTTATATGCCCTTTGGCGAGGTCTACCACGTGAATGTAGTCTCTAATAGCAGTACCATCGTGCGTATTGTAATCATTTCCGAAAATAAATAATTTCTCCCTCAATCCAATTGCAACCTGAGTGATATAAGGCATTAGGTTGCTAGGTATCCCTTTGGGGTCCTCTCCAATCAGTCCGCTTTTATGCGCTCCAATCGGATTGAAGTATCTAAGTATTGAAATACTCCAAGTGTCATCTGATTTATAGAGATCATTAAGGATTTCCTCAATCATTAGCTTCGACCGGCCGTAGGGATTGGTAACGCTCAGTGGAAATTCTTCATCAATAGGCACACTACGCGGTGCTCCATATACGGTAGCAGATGAACTAAAGACCATTCTTTTGACTTCAAATTTTTGCATGACTTCACATAAAACAAGAGTGCCTACGATATTATTATGATAATACATCAATGGCAGCTCCACCGATTCTCCTACTGCTTTAAGGCCGGCAAGATGAATAACTGAATCAATATTATGGATAGAGAAGATTTTTTCAAGCTCTTTCTTATCCGTTATATCTATGTCATAGACTAGAAAATCCCTATCTGCAATTTTTTTCACCCTAGTTAAAGATTCAGGAGTACTATTTGAAAAATTATCAACAACGATGATTTCATAATTTGCGTTTAACAGTTCTATACATATGTGATTTCCAATATATCCTGCCCCGCCTGTTACTAATATCATCTGTTACCCTCTCTCCAACGCGCACTTGTGATCTTATAATGAACATTGCTATCAGCTATACTGTTTTTCATAATAGGATTGATATTCTCCGGATAGAATACGATTCCACCATTCAGAATTGTCAATGTACCATTGTATGGTCTTCTGAATTCCACTTTCGAAATTATACTTTGGCTTCCAACCAAGTTGGGTTGTTATTTTCGTTGCATCAATACCATACCTGCGATCATGTCCAGGCCTATCCGCAACATAAGAGATCAATGTTCCTGGCTTATCCAACTTCTGAAGAATAGTTTTCACAATATCGATATTTGTTCTTTCGTTATTGCCACCAACATTATAAACCTCGCCCTTTTTACCTTGATGAATAACTAAGTCAATCGCACTGCAATGATCTTCAACGTATAACCAGTCACGAATGTTTAGCCCATCTCCATACACTGGAAGTTGCTTATCATTCAATGCATTAGCAATCATTAGCGGAATTAACTTTTCCGGAAAATGATACGGACCATAATTGTTAGAGCAACGAGTAATATTAACTGGAAGATTAAATGTTTCATAGTAAGCCCGAACCAGTAAATCTCCCCCTGCTTTACTTGCAGAGTAAGGACTATTGGGAGCCAAAGGTGTTAATTCCGTAAATAATCCGGTATCTCCAAGCGATCCATAAACTTCATCTGTGGATACTTGGAGATACTTCGATACTTTATATTTTTTAGCTGCATCTAACAGCACTTGGGTTCCTGATACATTTGTCCTCACGAAAATCCCGGGATCCATTATACTGCGATCCACATGAGACTCGGCAGCAAAGTTTACGACAACATCTATACCTAATTTAAAGGCATTTTCAACAGCCTTCGAATCCGCTATATCCCCTTTAATAAAGTGATATCTCGGATCGTCCTTCACTGCTGTAAGGTTTTCCAAGTTCCCCGCATAGGTTAAGTTATCGTAATTAATAATTTGATAGTCTGAATATTTATTAAGCATATATATTATAAAATTACTTCCGATAAATCCGGCCCCACCTGTGACTAATAATTTCAAATCCGTTCCTCCTACTTGAACCTTAATCTACTGCAAATGGTCTTTTACCAACTCCACGATATCAGAAAATGTTTTCGCATCCATAAGTGCAGTGATAGTAAGCTTAACACCTATTTTTTCTTCAAGGACAGAAAGCAATGCAATCTGCGCTAAGGAGTCCCATTCTTCTAACTCATCTAATTTTGTTCCCATGCTTATCGTTCCGTTATCCACCATCACTATTTCTTCTAAACTTTCAACCAATTCTTGTAATTTCATTTTAATTATTCCTCCCAATTTTTAATGACTAGTATATCCTCCATCGACAACAAGCGATGTACCCGTAACCCATCTTGATGCATCCGATATTAAATATGAAGCTGCATAAGCAACATCTGCGGGAGTACCCATTCCAAGAGGATGCTGTTTTTCGATACTCGATTTTTGCTCCGATGATAAGTTTGAGAATAAATCTTCTGCCATATCCGTTTCTACCATTCCCGGACATATACAATTTACACGAGTACCAAGGTTAGCAAACTCAAGTGCCGCTGCCTTTACGGCCGACACAATCGCGCCTTTGCTTGCAACATAGCTAACGACGCCAGGCTGACCAACTAAACCCATCACAGACGAGATAAACACGAACGAGCTCTTTGGAGCAAATATCTTTTTGTTAGCACATCCTCTCAGCATAGCCAACCCTGCATATAAATTTATCGTCATTATTTCATTCATACTTTTATAACTTAAGACCCTTAAAGGTATTGTACTATGATAACCCGCTGCATGTACTACTCCATTAATAGGCTTTCCGGTCTTCTCCACAATTCGCTTCATCCACGCGGGAATTTCATCTATATTACTTAAATCAAAGGTTTCCACTACATGTCTGTCCTTATTGGCGGTAGAATTTAGAGTTTCATTAAGCTTCTCCTTATTTCTTCCTACCAAGATAACGGAAGCCCCCTGATTGCTAAGTGTTTCAGCTATTTGCTTCCCGATACCTGAGGAGGCACCCGTAACAAGTATGATTTTACCTTCAACTGAAAAAGGGTTCATCGTGATAGCCTCCAAAGCTTAAACATTTATGTTCATCGTAATTGAACAAGCCCCCCAAGAATAACCTACCCCAAATCCGACTAACATTACTTTATCGCCATTTTTGATTTTATTTTCGTTAAAGTCTCTAATTAAGGCAATTGGTATTGTAGACGAGACTGTATTGCCACAATCAGCAAACTGAATAGAAAACTTATCTTTAGGGATATTTAATTTACGTCTAAGCGACTCAAGCATATATTGATTGGCTTGATGAAATACAAAGTAATCAAAATTATCAATTGTACTTCCGTTCTTCATGAGCAAAGCCTGTACTGCTTTGGGTACTTCGATCATTGCAAAGTTGAAAATTTCTGCGCCGTTCATGTATAAATTACTTCGGGAACGAGTATTTCCGAAGTCATCTACAACTTCTTCAAACGAACTAGATGAGAGCGGCTCTCTTAATCCGCCGGCAGGGACAATCAGTTCTTCAGCCCCTCTACCATCTGTCCCAAAAATAAATGGACCAATTTTGCTACTATCCGCGTTATCTTCAAGTGAAATTAGAGTTGCCGTCGCAGCATCGCCAAACAGTAATTTCACGCTTCGGTCTAACGGATTGATATATTTGCTATACGTATCTGAAGTTATTAAAAGAACATTTTTTGCCATACCCGTTTCTACTAAACCTTTTGCGAGAGATAAACCATAAATATATCCGGAACACCCAAGATTAATATCTAAAGCTCCACAAGAAGTAGACAGTCCTAAGCGATCCTGTAATAAGCAAGCCGTAGTAGGCAAATAGTAATCAGGTGATTGTGTACAGTATAATAGAAAGTCAATTTCCGACGGATCGCATTTTCCCGATGTAAATAGCTTGGATGCTGCAGCAACAGCTAAATCTGACGCATACTCATTCTCGGCAGCAATATTCTTAACATATATACCTATTTTGGCAGTTAAACGATCGTTAGGGTCATTCTCATCTTTAATTTCGGGAACATAATAATCAATCGCTTTAATGTAGCTTTTCATGATTAAGCTCTCCCCCGTTTCTAATCAATGTATCTCTTCAGGTGACTTGGAACCTTTGAAACAATTCTAGCAGGATTCCCAGAAACAATAACGTTCTCAGGTACCTCTTTTTTAACAACAGATCCAGCCGCTACAATACTTCCTTTGCCGATTTTTACTCCTGGCATAATAATTGCACCAACACCAATGGATGCATAGTCGCCTATTTTAGCTCCGAATACATTGTCATCATACCCGTTTTTACCGAACATATTATCATTTGCCATAGTGACACCGGCACTGATAAATACATGACAACCAATCTTAACACGTCCCGTAATATGGGAGTTGTCCATAATCCGTGAATAATCCCCAATCTCCACTTCCGTGTTAATCGTTACTCCTCGACTAATTAACACTTTCTCACCTATTTGAACATTCGGCATAATAGAGGAGTTATCCCCGATTAACGATTCTCTTCCTATCTTCACGTCTTCGTATATAATTACATTACTGCAAATTGAGGTATCACTAGAAATAAACGTTTCTTTCACTTTTGACAGTTCTTTCTTCATCACGGAAGTTGGAGTAGCGCTTCGTCCAATCACAGAATGCTCACCAATAATAACATTATCCTCAATAATTGCATGATCATATATAATCGCATAATCCCTTACTTCAACATTAGTGCCGATGTTTCGAGAATAGATTTTGGCTGTATCGCAAATCATTTTCTCATCTCCGCTATATTTAAGATTGGAAGTTTTTTCTTAATACTCATTCAATGCAGTTGCAACCTTGGCTGCATCTTCTAAACTCATAACCGGACTAATCGGAATACTGAGTACTTCAGAATGGATTTTCTCGGAAATCGGAAAGCTCATCTCATTCCACTCCTTGTAGGCTTCTTGCTTATGTGGCGGGATAGGATAATGAATTAAAGTTTGTATACCCTTGTTATTTAAATATTGTTGAAGATTGCTTCTATCATCTGTTCTAATAACATAGAGATGCCATACATGTGAACGGGGCTCCTGATTACTGATCACCGGCAAAGTCAACCGATCATTCTTAATATGCTGTGAATAATACTCTGCAATGTTCCTTCGAATCTCATTATCTTCATCAAGGTATCTGAGTTTAACTCTCAGCACTGCTGCTTGCAGTTCATCAAGCCGACTGTTATATCCCTTATAAAGATTCTCATACTTTCGATGTGATCCATAATTTCTTAATGCTTTCAGTTTGGTATATAGTTCCTTATCGTTAAGTGTAATTGCCCCACCATCGCCTAAGGCACCCAAGTTCTTTCCAGGATAAAAACTAAACGCAGCAACATCCCCCAAGGCACCTACACGAATGCCTTCAAATATAGCGCCATGAGCTTGAGCGCAGTCTTCAATTACTTTCAAATTGTATTTTTCGGCAATTGCATGTATTTGCGTCATTTCACAAACCTGTCCATATAGATGAACAACCATGATTGCTTTTGTTCGAGAGGTTATCTTATCTTCAATCCGATTCGGATCAATATTAAAGCTTCCGAGGTTAGGTTCAACTAGTACAGGAGTTGCTCCTGTAGCAGTTATTGATAATATTGAAGCTATATACGTATTGGATGGGACAATGACTTCATCACCTGGCCCGACCCCATAACCTCTCAATATAAGTGTAAGGGCATCCAAGGCATTCGCTACACCTAAACAGTATTTTGTGCCGCAATAGGCTGCGAATTCCTTCTCGAATTCTTCAACTTCAGTGCCGAGTACATACCATCCAGAATGCAAGAATCGTTCAAAGCACTGAGAGATTTCTTCCTCATGTCTCACATTTATCTGTTTTAAATCAAGAAATGGGATCATTCGTTTCTCCTTTGCCTAATAAGTTCAGGCCTACTTAGAGTACACCTCAACAAATGACTGGTAATCTCGAATATAATCTTCCGGATCATAATAATGTGATGCAAGGACTAACAATACACAATCCTGAGAAAAATCGTACATTTCATGCCAGTCGTTCGGCTCAAGAATTAACACCTTATTTGGGGAATCTAGTATTATGTTATCTTTCCTTTGGATATTATTCAAATATACAGTACAAGATCCAGCAACAGATATTAATGCTTGTCTCGTTTTATGATGCCCATGAAAACCACGTCTCACTCCATCCTTGGTTCCATGAATATAAAAAACCCTCTTAATTTCAAAGGGAATTGCATTGTATTCTTCTAAAACTGTTAATAGACCTCGCTCATCACCTAGACTTTTTACTTCAATTAATTTGCTTTCCATAATATTACTCATTTTCATCTCCTATCCTACTAAATATCATTGATTGGATTCCGCCAACTCTAATAGATATTGACCATACTCATTCTTGGACAGGGCAGTACCTAGTTCAATTAATTGTTCTTTAGATATATATCCTTTTAAATAGGCAATCTCTTCGAGACAAGCCACCTTAAACCCCTGACGTTTTTCTATCGTTTCTATATAATTCGATGCTAGCAATAGAGATTCATGAGTTCCGGTATCTAACCAAGCGAACCCTCTGCCAAGCAACTCAACATTTAGCTTTCCTTTTCGAAGATATTCTTTATTAATATCTGTTATTTCCAATTCCCCCCTATTAGAGGGCATTATTCGTTTAGCAATTTCTATAACATCATTATCATAGAAATATAGTCCAGTTATAGCGAATTGTGATTTAGGTTTACTAGGCTTCTCCTCTATTGATACTACTCTAAATTCATTGTCAAATTCGACTACACCAAATCTTTTTGGGTCTTTTACCTTGTAACCAAATACCGTCGCACCCGATTTACGTTGAGCAACGCGTACAAGCATCTCAGAGAAACCTTGCCCGAAAAACACATTATCACCAAGAATTAATGCTACTCGATCTGCACCAATAAATTCTTCACCAATAATAAATGCTTGCGCAAGACCATCTGGAGATGGCTGGATCGCATACTGAATAGACAGCCCAAGATCATTCCCATCCCCTAATAATTGCTCGAATCGATGAGTATCTTCGGGTGTTGATATGATTAAGATCTCTTTAATTCCTGCCAACATTAAAACAGAAAGCGGGTAATAAATCATTGGCTTATCATAAATAGGAAGCAATTGTTTAGAGATTGTCTTTGTTAACGGATACAGTCGTGTACCACTGCCACCAGCCAAAATTATTCCTTTCATAAATATCACCTTCCTTAATATTAACGATGCCCTATTTTGATTTATTGAGTAATACTTTTCTTCGCCGACCCCTTAAACCGACTTAGATTTCTGATTTTGCTTCTTAACGGCACTTCAAAATACAAGTGTATCACAGTGCTACCAATCAAACTTACAAAAAATGCGAAGCACGCCAGTGCAATTGGTGACTTGGGGACAAATGGAAGATGCAAGGAATATGTGATAACTAAAAGATGTATCATATAAAAAGAGAAACTTATTTCACCTAAAAATAAAAACAGTCTATTTGAAAGTAGCCTTGATATTACTCCTCCTTGAAAAGCAAAGACATAGATAATAAAGCACATAACAGGAATATAATAAATTCCATAGCGTAGCGATTGATGAATGTATGGAGAAAAGTAAATAGCGATTATTAGACTTAGAATTGAAGAGAATTCCAAAATTGAAGACAGAAAACTGTTGCCTAATAATTTCTTGGGACTTTTAAGAAAAATTAAAGCAAGCAAAACCCCAATTACAAAATCCCCAATTCTAAAAAAAGGAAAAATGTAGAACAGCCAATGATTTAATGAGATATCACGAAAAGTAAGGACAGCTATTGCTGAAATTGCCCAAATCACTGCTACTAACACTAGTAAACTAGTTAGATTTGTTTTAAACTTCGTTATTATAAAGAGCATAAAGGGTAATAATATATAGAAAAACATTTCATTTGATAAACTCCATGAAACCGCATTAATTGAAAAATACACTTCTTTAAGCGGCACAAAACTTTGTAAAAGCGATATATTGATTAGTCCAGAAATAATGCCAAGAAAGGAGTTTTCCAACACTACTTTCAAAAGTAACGGAATTGCGATAATAAATGTTAAGATATGTACCGGATAAATTCTTGCTATCCGGGCTAAATAGAAATTAGCTAATTTTTCTTTATTCAATGAACTAAATTGTCCATGGTAATTATAGGTTAAAATAAATCCTGATAAGACAAAGAAAAAAGTTACCCCGATATATCCTTCATAAAAAAAGCGAACGAATATTCTCTCTAAATAATCATACTCCTGAAAGAAGGCTAGGTGCGAGAGAAAAACAAAGAATGCTGCAAAGAAACGGGTTGATGTTAACGGTTTTAGCACCTAATCACCTGCATTTCATGGATTGAAGCGCATATTATTTCCATATGTGATTGCAAATTATGGTTTTGTTAATTTTCCTGAGGTTTATTCTTCTTCATTATTTTCTTTGCAGCTTTACTTAGCTCTTCCTTATAGAGATATACAAATACAACAATTAATATAATCGCTATTATCAGTTGAATAAGGAAACTACCAAAGAAAAATAGTCGATTAAGTAATGTATAACTCACAGTTACTATACTAACAATAATAAATCTATTTGATAAGATTAATAATTTCATACGAATGGTTACTATACTAACGATAACTAAGGTAACTATGTAACCTATCAAAGTTGATATAGCCGCACCTTCTACACCGATATATTTAATCAACATTAGGTTTAACACTATATTAATTATTGCTCCTACACTTAAACTGATAGTAACCCAAGAGGTTTTTTTGATAACCAAGAATTGATTTCCAACAACTTGAAATAACATTAGTAGTAATGGCGCAAGATACAAGTAGGGAAACACTATATATCCCAATACGTAATCCCCAGAAAACATCATGGTAAATATCGTTTTATTAAAGGGATATATCACGATAAAGCTTAAAAACGAAATCGCTCCAAGATATTCGAACACATTAGAATTTAATCGGACTTGATCATCATCCTTCATCGTAGAGAAAGCAAAGTACTGCCATCCGCCGGCAAAAGCCATATAAATAAACAAACTTATTTGGGCAACTCTTGAGCCTATTGCAAATATGCCTAGTTCTGAAGTCCCTAACATGTTTGTTATCATTATTCGATCCATTGAATTGTAAATCCAATAAATTAAGAACGTAGGTAGTAGTGGAAGGCCTATCTTAAACAATTCTTTTGCAATTTTCTTATCAAATTCCCCCTTTGTGAAAAATTTCCTATTTAAGATCCAAAAGAATAATAACATTATTATAGCAGCGATAATGTTTGAATAAATTAAACCAAAATAGGAATAACCCAAATAAAGGAGGATTACTGATAGTGCATAAGTACAAACAGAGCTTAGTAGCCCGGAAGCAACAAATACTTTTCTTTTATTTTGAATTCTTGTCGGTGCCTGAATAAGGTTTACATTTGCTGATAAAAAAAAGGCGATTGCTGCAAATAATACAATATCTCCGTAATTATCCGTTCCAAAAAACAAATAAGAAAAAGGTTTATTAAAGATCAAGAGGATCGAACTTAAAATAACCGATGATATCAGAACAATTCTTTGAGCCGTTGTAGTAACATTGTATCTATACACTTGATCTTCTTTTTCAAAATACTCTCTAAACATAGCATCGTACATTCCCATGATAGCTAACGAGGTACCAAATGCTAATATTAGATTAAACATATCGAACACAGCAAAATCCGAAGTCTCTGGTAGTAGTCTTGTAATAACGGGTAATAATAAAAAGGGTATTATTTTATTTAATATTTGGATTAAACCATAAGTCAAAAAATTTTCAAGAAATAGTTTTGCTCTACTCATATCTATCAAACCTTTATATTATTGATCTTTAACTTTGAACCCGTTCCCTTATTTTTTCATGAAACTTATTTGCGTTATTTCTTATTTCACTTATATATTCAGGTGCACCGCTTATTTCTTTTTCTATTCTAGCATTAAACTCACGTATTTCGGGATTTATCTTGATGTCCAAATATTTTAGTTTATATTTAATTAATCCCCAATAATACATAAACGGATTTAGGTACTTTGGATATTTATATAATTTCATCTTTAGATCTTTTCTCATTAACTCTCGCTCTTTAGTAAACTCATCATATTTCTGATTATTTTCATTTATAGAAATTCCGATTGAGGTTCTATATAGAATATAAGGGATATGTTTAATAGAATAGCTTACGTTTCCTACGTTATTAAATATATAATGCCACGTTGGGTAATCTTCGATCCAATTATATTGGGAAACGAAAGCTGTCAATTGCGGATCTTTTATCAATTTACTTTTAATAAATGTACCTGGGGCATTAAATATATTACTATAGTTAATTAATTTTCTAAGTCTGTGGATTTCTTTGTTCTGGATTAAAAAGGCTGTAGCCAAAGGATTTATTCTTACCGTATCGCTATCATTAAACTCAATAGTTGGAGTAAAAACTAAATCGTTATCTTCTACTTCAAATATATTATTTTTATAGTAAAGATCATCCCCTGCAAGACATTTGAATCTATCAATATCAATCGCATTTATTCCCTTGAAGTAATTTGCTACTATTCCTTCGTTCTTCTCACTTCTCAATATTGCTACTTCATTGAAAAGATCACTATTTAATTCGATCCATTTCATTGCAAATTCTACTGTTCTATCTTTTGAGCAGTCATCACTAAGAATAAATTTAAAATCATTATTCTCTCCAAAATTCTCGATTTGATATTTTATGCTCTCTAAATGTTGAATAATAAACTTTTCTTGATTATATGAAATCGTTAGGAATGTAAACAAGGTTTTCCCTCTTCCCTTAGAGCACTGATAATTAATGACTCTTATAAATCGATACTAACTTCTCTTTTATATTTGCTCTTTCTATTACCTTTTCCCATAAATAGTCTTGAGGATTAAACTTATTCTTGAAGTCAAATCCTTCAAAGTCATTAGAATTGATTTCCAACCGGTTCCAATCAAGCTTATAAAACGTACAATTGTTTTTTTTCTCAAACTGCCTTACCCATTTATAATCTGTAGTGAGTACTTTTAACCCAAGAGCTAAATACTCAATTAACTTGGTAGAAGTCTGAATATTATATGGATACTTATCAGGAATAAAGTTAATTCCGTAAATGCCTTTAGACGCAATCTCGGGGACGTCTGAATACGGAATTTTTCCTGTGAATATGATATCTTTATTGGACTTGTACTGATTATATATGACATTCTCAACATTACCAATCAAACATAATTTCCCGGCTGGTTTTGAATTAAATGCTTCTAATAGCCGATCTATCCCTCTTTCTTTACATATAGAACCTACATATACATAATCAAATTCTTTATTTTCATTTTTCACTGAAAAAAAACTTTGGTCTATACCCATGTCTCGCATGCAGAAATCGATATTATCTTTAAATTTAAACCCTTCTTTAACATTACTATTAAGAAAAATCCTTAAGTCAGGTTTAGCATTCAATTGAGTTTTTAGTAAGTTTTTAAACTTAGGTAGCCCCCCTGTAGACAAGGAGGCATATTCGTGTACTAGAACTTTATTTTCTTCTTTTTTTGAGCCGCCTATCCCCTTGAATTCCCAAATAACGTCGAATTCATTAAAGTCAGACCCGTCTTGTAACGTTAAAGAATCATATGCTCTAAACTCTGTCGATTTGTTAAAATAATTTAGATAGGCATCAATCTCTGGTAAGAAGGCCTTTTCGCTGCGCTTGAAAAGGATTTTAATCATCATTATCACCTCTAATTCTATTTCCGGTTATTTTCGGATATGCCCGAAACTCCATTTCTTCTCACCTTAGAGTTCTGAATGATAAAAAACATGATCAATAAACATAATACAAAAGGCAACCTTAACCTTATATTTGTTCCTATGTTATCACTTATGGCGACAATTAGCCCCACGTTTAAAAAGTAATAAATTAATAGAAACTTTATTTCTTTATACTTCATAAGTTTACCCTTCAAGTTTTTCAGAACACTAATCAACATATATGTAACTATAAAGTTTTCTGGTATAAATAATATATTGGAAATACCTCTAATATAGGTTGGAAGTGGGTAAATATGATTTACTATGAATACATGTAAGTAAGAGAATAAAAATAAGATCGGGTTATGGAAGTTAATTGGGATATTTAAGACTAAGTTTCCATAACTAGATGATTCCCTGTACTTCTCCAGGCTTTCTAGACTTGCTAACCTGGATAGATAGTTGCTTCCAAACATCCCGTATTTGGTAAATTTAAGTGATACTCCCGTTATAATTATTACAGTAAGTACCGCCATTATATTCTTTGCGTTTAAGTTTTTCTTTTCTGAAAATATATATAGAAGGACAGTTACTACCATCAGTACTCCAAAATATGGTCTCAAAATAAAAACATAAAGTAAAGAAAGTAAGAACAAATAGTAGTTACTCTTCCTTTTCGATTTATAAATAAATAGATTCATAAACGAATAAATAAAAAACAAAACTCCATTTACTATTATCAAATCTCTACACATGTTCAAACTATAAAAAGTATATGTGGGATAACATAGGATAATTAAGCTGATGATCTTCGACCATTTATTAAAAGACTCTTTAGTAAACCCTCTATTGATGCATACGTCACCCAATATTGAAACTATCAAATAAATACTAAAACTAGCAACAATGGAAATAAAAAACTTAAAAGCGTAAGGTCCTAATTCAACTCCAAACACTAAATATATAAAGCCTACTAAATATTCATACGGTAACGCAGCAATAGAAAAATCACCGGATTGAGCAATTAATGTTGCTTGATAATCATAATACACTGAATCATTATTCCTGGCGGGCCCGTAGGCTTCATAGCCCTGAGTGAAATAGAATAATGTTGCCACTACATTCAAACATATATATATAATAAAGAATAATAACATTAGTTGCATTGCTGTATTCTGCACATGTCTTTTATTCATATAGTCACCTTTGGTAATTACAAGTATTTACTATAGATAGCTTCCATCACTCGAACCGCTTGATCTAATGAATATAACTTGATTCGTTCCAGATTCTTTTCAGCGAATTTATTTCTTAACTCTTCTGATTCATGAACCAAGCCTATCGCATTTGCAAATCCCTCTACATCATCTAATTCAATCACATATCCGTTCTCGCTATTTGTCACTAAATCACGGTTGCCTCTAGAATTTGTTACGACTAAGGGCAAGCCTGTAGCCATTGCTTCCATAACATTTACCGGTAACCCCTCACGTCTTGAAGATGAAACGGCTACGTCGGAGATTTTTAGTAAGTTAGGAATGTCGTTTCTAAAACCCAGAAACTCAATATACTCTTTAAGTTCTAATTCTTCCACCTGTTTCTTATAATGTGCCTCTAAATCGCCGCTCCCCCCTAGTAGCAACTTTATTTTCGGTATTTTGTCCTTCAGTAAACCCACTGCATTTATTAGCAAATCTTGGTGTTTGTTATGATTTAACTCAGCAGCATAAAATAGAATAAAATCTTCTTCCCTATAGTTATATTTAAGCCGCAATTGGCGTTTGTCTTCTTTCGGTTCGGGACTAAATTTATCTACATTTACTCCTACACCCGGCACTAGAACTGAAAATACATTAAATTTTGTCGCTCGTTGGTAATCCTCTTTGTTTATTGTGATCAAAACATCTGTATACTTCGAAGCAAGATACTTCTCAGTTGTATAGTATAGAATCCAATTTATTAACGAAGCCCCTTTATAAAAGTGAAATCCATGAGCAGTATAAAACACAATTGTCCCTTTTTTTCGTGCCTGTCTTGCTGCAAGCCGTGTTATCGCTCCTCCCATAGGGGTATGACAATGAATCAGTTTATAGTCGTTATTATCTATGAGTCGTCTAAGTTGCTTGTAAGCATTTATATTAGCTAATTTGAATGGTGATCGTTCAAATGGTATTTCGAATTTTTTATCCGTATAAGGTATATCCGAGCCTCCATTGCTCGCTACATGCACTTCATACCCCTGCTCCTTAAACCATTTAAGATAAGGTAGATGAAAGCTTCTAATATGATTATCAACAGTAGCGGCAAATAGAATTTTCTCCATAATTACGCACCTATTCTTTTAAATTCTTCTCGCAAATATAAATCGATTTTTCAAAGCTTGTCAGAGAATAATTATAATCTCTATATGATGATAAGCTTTTATCAAACACTAAATTGCCAAATAACTTTTTAACTACATTTACTCGATTTCCAAGCAGTTTGATAATTAATGCAAGCGTCTTAGATAAGTGTACCCTTTTAGAGTTCGCTTTGGTAATCAACTCAACCAATTCAGCTGTGTTAATATATTCCTTGTTCTGTGGGAAGAATAAACCACAATCCGATTTATCCACTAACAATCTAACAAACTCAGAAAAGTTATCTATAAATATCATGCTTCTTTGATTATTTATCAACGGAAATAACGGAGATTTCATCACAAGTTTTTTTAACTTTTCATAGTTACCTGGACAGTTAGGGCCATATATCATCGGGGCTCTTATAATAGCAATCTTGAATTTTTCATTCGCTAGTTTATTCAGTTCTACTTCTGCTTGCAATTTACTTATTCCATATAGGGTATTTGGAATGCATGGTGTATTTTTATTGATCAACACTTCTTTGCCTATAGATCCTTCTAGGCCATATACTGACATACTGCTCATAAAGATAAATTGTTTGATACCTGCTTGCTTAGCTTTTAAAGCCAATTCAACGGTTAGATCTCTATTTATTGCGCTGTACAAATTCTTCATTTCAGGAGTTTCCCTTTTGTGTACAACTGCAGCTACATGAAAAAGCACATCATAATCAGCGATTTGTTTATTCTTCCAGTCATCGTTTTTCAGAGACATAAAATCAACGCTATATTTGTCCGGCCACTGGGACAACCATTCTCTTAAGCTGATACCAACGTAGCTTTTCTCACCCGTAATTAATATTTTCATTTAGACATCCCCGGCTTCTACCCTGTTCGTCACTTCCACATGATTAGCTCCCTCTTTTATTCCCTTGCTCCTAAGCACACTAAAAACCGTCATTAGGAAAATTTTGGCGTCAAATAGAAAACTTATTCTTTCAACATACGCGCCATCTAAATTCGCTTTAATATCTAGATCTAGCTCATCTCTACCATTGATCTGAGCCCAACCAGTTAGACCTGGCAGGATATCATTTGCTCCATATTTATCTCTCTCGGCTATTAAATCGTACTGATTCCAGAGGGCTGGTCTAGGACCAATAATGCTCATTTCGCCTTTAAGGATATTGAAAATCTGTGGTAACTCATCGAGACTTGTTTTTCTCAAAAACCTACCGCTCTTTGTGATAAATGCATCTGGATTCTGCAGCAGATGTGTTGGCATATCCTTTGGCGCATTAATCATCATCGTTCTGAATTTCAGGATGTGGAAGTTTCTCTTGTACTTCCCTATACGCTTTTGCCTAAAGAACACTGGTCCTTTAGAATCCACTTTAATAATTATTGCTATAAGCAAAAAAATTGGACAAAGTATTATCAACGCAATTATTGATAAGATTACATCTATCATCCTTTTAATTAATAGGTACACAATCGCGCTTCAACTCCATTCTTCTCAACTTGATAATAAAGCTTGCAATTTCTCTGCCTCTGTTTCATCTTGAATAATTAACAAATCATATAGCCCTTTATCCTCTAATTGTTGCTTTTGCAATGAGGCTAAATACCATCTAGCGATTTCTTTATGCAAAGGCACTGTAAAATCATTAGAAACTCTTCCTGCAAGAAGAACGGAAGAAGCTTTCACGTAGTCTCCCTTAAGATAATAAATCTGCCCAATATTGAAGTTCATTTGAGGAGTAACCTGGAAATTGTAACTGTCATATTGTTGAGCTTCTGTTAACGTATTTATCCATTCCCTTTTCTTAACTACCTCATTATATATACTTAATGATCGATCCCAGTATTCTTCGGACTCTTTCTCTAAACCCTGTTGTTTCGCCCTTTCCCCTTGTTCAAAATTCACATAAATTAGCTTCTCATATAAATAGATTTCCCAAGGGAACGTACTGATTTTCGAGGAGATTAGTTCGCCAGCTTGTTCTAACTCGCCTTTTGCTATAAATAATGAAAATGTGACATTAATAACTTTAAGATCATACGGCTCTCTTTTAGCTAAGCGATTCAATCGTTCCATAGCATCATTAAAGTATTTTTCATCTCTTGTTTGTGTGTATGCGGTATTTAATAAATTTGCCTTTGCTAAAACATATTCAGGATGATTGGGTTGGTACCTAAGAGTTTTATCTATCTTTTTTGTAATTTGGTCATAATCTACACTTTCTTGACTTTCTTTAATCGCAGCCAGAAACATTCTATTTCCTTGATACGCTCGAAATGCAGCAATGATCATAAAGATTGAAATGATAGCCAATGATATTGGAACTATTCTCTTCCATCTCTTCATCCATTTAGAGGCTTGCGATGTATCACTTGTTGAGGGATAGGAAGACATCCCCCCAAGACATAGAAATACAAGAGTTCCCAGATATTGGTAAGTCATATCGAAATCCATTGTACTATGAATAAGAATAGAACAAAGAATCACGACAAAAATTAGCCTCTCATACTGAAAGATTTCTCTGGTTTGTTTGAAAAAATATCTAACAAAAGTTATCAAAAGATAAAACAAAAGGCTTAAAAAAATGATAATTCCTACTATGCCTGACTCAAGAGTATATTGTAAGAAGAAGTTATGCGCTTGACGACTTGTATAAGCATAACCTTGGTAAACTTGATATAATTTGGTCCAGGCCCCACCACCGGCACCAAAAACAGGATAATCCTTTATCACTTCCATGGAGTCAGAATAATAATCAGACCTCGACGAGAAACTGCTGTCCCCGCTTATTAAACTATCAACCCTTTGTTTAATAGTTTCTGGCAACCTATCCGTAATAGCAGAATTACTTAATATGATAATAGCGCCAATCAACGCGATCACAATCAAACCAGTAGGTATGATACAGTTCTTTAATTGAATTGTTTTTGCGCTTGGCCATTTATTCTCTAACCATACCTCAAGATATTTTCGCAGCAGATGTACCAGTAATGAGAACAATAGAGACGCAGCAATTACGATCAACCAGCCTTTAAAAGAGATCGACTTATCGAACCTCTCTTCAAGCTGAAGGTTTAAGTTCGTAATATAATTCACCATTAGGAGAGAAGCAATTCCTGAAATACTCAAACAAATTAGGATTATTACTTGCCTCGCCAGCGGCAATAAGAGAAGGAATATGACTAACATAACTGGAAATACTAAAAATGCACCTCGTGACGAAGTTAAGAGCAACGACAACATGATGGGTATATGAAAAAATGAATGTAATAGGGTTAAATACCATTTCCCCGATACACAAATTAGTAACAAACTACTAAAGCCCAGTCCTATCAAAAGTGCAGCATAGGAGTTGGGATATTGAAAAACATTTGCCATCCGACCACCGAATATGGCATCTTGCGTGTACGCATTTCCAAACCAGTTCATGAGGCCATATATTACAAGCATATACCCGGAAGTAACAATAGCATATATTATGATGTTCAGACCCAGTTTACTTCTTGTTAAATACATACCGATGATAAAAAATATGGCATACATTGCTTGAGTATAGACACTATTCATTGCTAAGTGGTTCGAGGCAGCATTCAACACGGATATCAGATAACCTAGTGGAATCAGCCATATGATTATGCTCAAAATATCCATTTGAGCACTTTCAGTTCTAGTTATAATCAAGTAGACTGATAATACGAGTAGAGCAATCGAACTCCAGAGTATGGCTGTGTAGATGGGACCCTCAAATTCCCAAGTTCCCCCATCAAATAGCGCTTTGGAGAATGGTGCAATAAATAAAAACAAGACCACGAAGGCCAACAATAACCACAATATAATAGATTTATATTTTTCCGTTGTTAGAATTCTTCTATCGACTTTCCCCATAAGGCTAAATCTCCTTCTACTTATTATCCATTGCAGCTACAATTTCAAGTGAAGCGAGATATGCCTCATCTCTGGCCAGTTCCTCTTTTTTGACTGAATGATCTGTTGTTTTATAAGTTTTTACCCATTGGGCCAACACTTTTCTCACTTCTTCTGGTGGAGATGTTTCCTTCTTTAACACCAAATATTCAAATTGCTGTATCATCCGCTTTATATCTTCATATGGGGTATGAGAAGGTTTCCCGACATATATTCGTTCATGCTTCGTTCCCGTCGCGCCTTCTTCAGTTGTTAATAACTCTTCGAATAATTTTTCTCCTGGTCTAACACCCGAGAAGACGATCTTGATGTCTTTATCTGGCTCAAGCCCGGATAATCTAATAAGATCCTTCGCTAAGTCAACTATCCTTACTGGCTTGCCCATATCTAGAATAAAAACCTCACCTCCTGATGCAATTGCTCCTGTTTGTATTATGAGTTGCACAGCTTCAGGTATGGTCATAAAATAACGAATCATTTCCGGATGAGTGACCGTAACCGGCCCTCCCTCCTCAATTTGCCTTTTGAACAATGGAATGACACTACCTCGGCTACCAAGCACATTGCCGAATCTTACGGATGCGAATCGGGTTTGACTGATCTGATCAAGACTTTGTACAATCATCTCTGCAGCATTCTTTGTTGCCCCCATAACATTCGTAGGGTTTACAGATTTATCCGTTGATACCATGACAAATCGCTCGACAGCGAACTCATGAGCACAAGTAGCTATATTATGAGTTCCCAATATATTATTTTTAACTGCTTCAAGCGGATTGCTTTCCATCAATGGAACATGTTTATGCGCCGCAGCATGAAAAATAACTTGAGGTTGATGCTTCTTAAATACGTTAATTAATATCTGCTTATCTTGAACATCTGCAATAATAGGTTCCAAGTTTATATCCGGGTACCTCTTCTTCAACTCTAGTTCGATTTCGTAAATACTGTTTTCACCATGTCCTAACAGAAGTAGTTTTTGAGGCTTGAATTGAATAATCTGACGGCATAACTCGGAGCCTATAGATCCCCCTGCACCAGTAACTAGGACAACCTGGTCAGCTAAGTAACCGGATATAGAGCTTACATCCAATTGGATCGGTTCTCGACCTAACAGATCCTCGACACTGACATCACGTATCATATTAATAGAGATTTTACCACTGATTAAGTCATTCACTCTTGGAACGATTTTTATTTGGCATCCGGTAATCTTGCAGCGATTGATAATATCTGAAACTTCCATTCTGGATGCCGTAGGAATCGCTACGATAATATCATCTATTTTATAATGCTTCACTGCTTCTTGTATGTAATTGCGAGTACCGACGACCGGTATTCCCTGAACCTCATACTTTTGTTTCTGAATATCGTCATCGATGAAGGCTACTGGATAGATTTCAGACCGGTGACTATGCTTCAACTCGCGCACAACCATGATACCAGCCTCTCCAGCACCTACAATCAAAGCTCTACGATGATGAGGTTGCATCTTAATATAACTATCTCTAAATAGCCTCCATACGAATCTAGAACCGCCAATGAAGAGAAAACTTATCATTGTCGTGAGTAGATAAATACTACGCGGAACGACTAGCAGAGGGTAGTAATAGTCATGAAAAAAATAATGGAGACTATAGAATGCAACGGAAGCTACAATAATTCCTTTAAGAATTGCAATAAGATCCCCTACGCTCGCGTACTGCCATATTCTCTTATATATCTTGAAGCAATATAATCCTGCAACCGTCAAAAAGGTATATAGCAAAATCACATAAGGTACTGTATCAACAAATTCTACACCGATCGAGAAGTCAAATCGAAGCAAATAAGATAAATATACGGATGCAGCTACTAACATGGCATCACAAATAAGCAATACCATCAACCGTATATATTTGTACATGAGTCCTCCCTCTATTCACCAACATTGGTCAATGCTTTTGATGTAGTACGCATATAATGTCTAAAAAACACAATTACTACGCCAATCATCCCACCCAGAATAACAGCTATCCCCATATATAACAACTTATTAGGCCCAGTTGGAACATCTGACTGAATCGCCGGTGAAATAAACACAGCTTGATATCCATCTAACAAACGTTCGGAAATCCGTAGGGAAAGTTTGTCCTGTTGAATCTGATTGTCTAGTATTGCTATTCTATCCGAACTTTCTTTGATTTTCGTTTTGACCAAATCTTCTCCAGCTTGCAGCTTGGTTAGACTAATTGATATTGCTGCAATTTGTTCTTGTATCGCTGTGTAAGCTGGATTAATAGTTTCATCTTCCACTTGTATTCCTATAATGTCTTTAGTAGATGCGTTAGATGCCTCTTTGACTAGAGATTGCAGTAAAGAATTATTTATTAGACTCTGATTTGTCGTTTGTTTCTCAGGGATTAATTTCAGTTGATTTCTTGCTTCTTCCAATTCACTTTTAGTGCTAACAATATTATCAGATAGCGCCTTTAATTCATTTTGGTATTCCACTATGTTTTGAGAATGAGCAGTAATTTCAAAACGATCTCCTAGTTCATATGCAATTAAATTGGCGATTTTAGTATTCAACAAAGAATTTGAGCCTTTTACTTTAATTTTCATTATATTCGTATTTTGTTGGGCTTCTAATTGAATCATTTTGCGAACCGAACTGATTGAATATTTTTTGGAGTCCAGTTCCAGTTTCTCAATTATTCTATTAATTTCAGCATCACTCATTAAAGATTCCACATAGACACCTATATCTATAGTCTGCTTACCATCCTGAGTCGTTGCCGCTATTCTTACTAGTGAGTTAGATTCATATTTAGGAGAAACAACAAAGAAACCGATTATGGCCGATACAAGCATTGCTATTAGTATGATCGTAACAATAATCCATTTTCCTTTAAGTATGATTTCAATGATTTCCCTTAAGTTAATTTCTTGTTCCATGAATTTCGCACCTCTGATTTTTTATGTAATTTAAGAAGATCACTGGTTATGCCTCTGCGAACACACACACTTTTAGTATACCTTTGTGCCAGAATTATCACAAGTAAATGGCATTGCAGCGTTGTTCTACTGACATTTTCCTATGTGGTATAAAATGGATTCGAATAGATTTTGTGTTCTTGACTTTATTTACGAAATTTGAAATGCATTTTGATGGAAAATCGCAACTATTAAGCTCTAGAAGTCGTTTATATACTTAGAATAGTTTAACTTCAGCGGAAGGATGAAAAAAATGAGCAGCCAAAGAAAATTGTTTAGTTTATTAATTTCCTTATGTTTGATATTTGGAACATTAGGATCAACCACATTCGCAGCAGACAACAAAAGCGAGGTGAAGGTGAAGGAACCGATCTCTCTAGGAAAAGTTAAGCTGAAAGAAAACGTACATGCTAACGTTAAGAACCTGTTGATCGCCCCTTCAGATAGTCTTCAAGTCGTTAGCTTAACGTTGACTATTGAAAATAACAGCAATTCGGAAATCAACTTAATTGATTATTGGGTTAACATCTCCACGAAGGCCGGAGCTAAGCTGACCGTACAAAACGCTAATCCGTCTTTATCTAAAGTCCCTGCGAAGTCCAAAGTAGACATTATTTATTATAGCAATGTCAGCTCCTCCGTGAAGTTATCGGATCTTGTCGTCAAAGTCATTCAGTGGGACTTCACCGTATCGTCCTATACAAGAGTGCTTGGGGAAATCCCTATTCCCAATCGTTATGATCCAATCGTACCGGCAGGAACCGGGGCCACTTTGACTATGGACAATGTCCAGGCCTCCCTATTTATAAAACAAGCCGTAATTGGTCAAAGCGATACGTTCTATCGACCGCAGATTAATCTATCGATCAGTAACAGCGGCAACCAATCGATCGTTCTTCCTGATTACCAGTTCTATGTCATGACAAAGAATAATATTTTGTATCCTTTGCCGATTACTAACCTTAAAGGAACGATTATTGATCCTCTAATGGAAAAAGAGTTCGAACTAAGCACGAATATTTCCAATAAGATTAACACTGAAGGCTTGCGCCTTGTCGTTATGCTTCCCATCAATGAAGGTAAAGGAAAGATTCCTTTAGCTATTTTCAATCTTCCGAAGAGCAACATCACAACGGGTGAAGAGCTCGGCAAGTTTTACACCTTTTCGAATAGTAAAGGTAACTACTCAATTCGTTTGGACTCCCTCAATCGTCTTCCTCTAGAAGATGACGATTTGATCATTGCGAATCTTACCATCGCAAATACAAATAAAGAAACGCTGCCTACGCCGACTTTATCCGGAAAGTTCGTTTTCAACGGTTCAATCGAGAAGAGTGCTTCTCTAAGCGAGAATAATAAAATCATTGCGATTCAACCCGGAAAAAACATCCAAATTCAACTCGTTGGTAAAGTGCCTTATACCTTTGAAATTAGCAAATTGAAGCTCTATATCCAGCAGAAAGAGACAGGCGGGAACGGATCAGAAGAACCGTTAAACCTTGTGGCGTTCGATCATAACTCCAACTTCAATGAAATCAAAAGGGTTAACGCGAATGTAGGATTCAAAATCGATGATGTGGGATATCGTTCTTCCGTTAAAGTAAGAAACATCAGCATGTATAGCGGAGTCGCAGCCAATGTACTTTCCGCTCAGATCATCATAGAGAACAATGAGAAGAGAAATGCTATGATGCAGAAATTGGCAGGTTATTTCGAAAAGAAAGATGGTACCGTATACCCTGCAACTTTCGAGTACATAGATGAGAAGATTGCACCGGGAGGCAGTGCGATTATTAATGCCTGGACAACTGTTCCAGATCTTGTAGATACCAAAGATATTTCCTTGATCGTAGGGAAAGCCATCGTAGAAACCGGTACTCCAACGAATGGTAATGAGCCGACAAAAGAACAGTTGGTCGGCTATGCTAAACCTTATTCCTTCATTTTACCAAGCTACGATGAAGTCCAGCAGAATCTTCAGGATATCGATCTTCTTTCTTACAAGCTTTCTATTTCTCGTATTGCTACTCAAATCTGGTTCCAAGAAAAACAAGTGAAGTTCAACTTTGACTACACGTTAGCACAAGATCTATTAAAGAAATCGAATACGAAAGATCATAAAATCATCATTGAAATTCAAGACGCAGATCCGAAATCCGTGTTCAGAAAAGAGTTTTCTCTTCCAGGTAGTACTGCAAGTAGCGCGAGTGAGGATACTGCACAATTTAAGGTAGGGACACACACAGCAGAGATTGTATGGAGTAACCTTGAATTAGTGAATCTGATTACAACGCTTAAAGATTTTCAGTTGAACATATATTACCAGATTGCTCCAGGATATAAAGCTTTGATCGCTACTCAGAAACTTCCTTGGTTGATTAACCGCAACTTAGAGTAGCGATGATTCCGAAATGGAGTTTTATTAGGTCAAAACCCATTCGTTCTTGATAACGAATGGGTTTCGGCCTTTTTTTTGTCGGGTATCGTGAGTGGATCAGTGCCAACATTCTTCTTGGTCATGATGGTGAGGCCACTTCGGCCCACCATAGAACTGGAGTTGTCAAAAAAAGGGGCAGTTTGAAAACACTCTCATACAAAAATCCCGTTGCTAAGCTGCTTGTGACAGCATTCTTTCGCGATAAATAGCAGGGCGCCAACCCCCTGGATTAGAAGTGAGATTTCGCTCTTGTTGTAGTAGACCATGATGTATCTAAAGATGATCGATTTAATATAGGTCATCTTATAGCGCTCTGTGTTGAACTTGTACAGCTTTTCTTTCTTTAGCCAAAAAAGCTTTCCATCCTTGCGTTATCCATAGTAACGCCCTGTGCCGCTCATGCTCTGAATGGCATCACGTTTAGCCAGACACTCTCGGAATGCATGGCTTGTGAATTGGCTGCCTCTATCACTGTGATAGATCATTCCGCGAGCATTTCTTGCTCTACAGGCGTTCTCAAAAGCTTGGATGCAGAGTTCCTTGCTCATGTTGTCGTCCATGGCGAGGCCCACGATCTCTCCGTTGATACAATCCAGTACCGCGAACAGATATAGCTTGCCGTCTGTTCAAGGGACTTCGGTGATGTCCGATATCCACTTTTGGTTGGGGGCTGAGGACCTGAAGTCAGCGTCATTCAAACGGCATTACACGCGAGGATGCCACAGCTCAAAAGAGCGAGAACCTGATCTAGAGACGGTGCTGTAGCTGGTGGTGATCTCTATCTGTGACAGCGCCAGCATAATACGCTGTACACCGTAATTACGGTTGTCTTCATGTTCTCCAATGATGTCTTTGATTTTGACCAGAAGGCGTCGCTGTCGCTCCTATTTGAGTGTAGGCTTCAAGCTACGGTAATAGCCCGATTCGCTGACAGCAAGCACTTCGCACATCTCCTTGACGGGCCATTGATCCCGTCGTTCACGGAGGTACGCATAGAACTGGCGAGACTTTGCCGCATCCGGTCCTTTGCGAAAAAAACGAGCGCGTACTTGAGAATTTTCATAGGCTCGGCGCAACTCATCTATTTCTCCTCATATGAAATAAAATGAAATCTAACGAGGGGTCGAGTGACAATTAACAGGTACGACAAGGCATTCAAAGAAGAAGTATTTCGACTGCATTTTTATTGTAGCACTCCAAACATGCAAAGGAGCTTCTTAGCAGTTCACTCGCTAGTGTAAGCGTCCATTAGGCATAATATAGGAAATATCTTTCATTCAAATCTCAGTGAGGAATACGTGTTTCCGTTATAGTTAACGTCTACATAATGTTACACATGAGAGCCTTTACTGTTGAGCTTATAATGCAAATTGCTAAAGATCAAGATTCCGAGCACGGAAGCTGTTCTCTTTGCAAATCTTAGAGAGCTAGAGCTTCGTGGCTTGACTCTGCACTAAATTTATAGAAGAAATGAATTATTGTTGATACAAAGACCTCTCGGTATAGAAATACAGTGAAAGGGCCAGATTAAGAAACTGCCTTCGATTAATCTCAATATCGAAAAGAGGAGACCTTGCCCCGTCTCTTCGTAGGTCGTAAATACGTGTCGTTGTTTCCGAAAGATAATAAAGCCCTCGTTAACGTATAAGCAATCTTTTCACTCTGTTTGCTTCGTAGTAGAGCAGTTGGAAGAGCGCTGTTTATGCTCCGTGACAATTCACAAGGTCCTCTGCGGAATTTAACCATTACGAGACAGGCCCAATCCGGCTTTCTTAGTGCACGTAGTCTACATTTATGCTATGCCGACTCAATTCCACTGTTTCTGTAGGCGAATGCGGAGTCTGCTGCGAATCCACTGGTAGATTCTCTCTCACAAATCTTTTTCCGGAGGGTAATTCAGAAATTGCGAATGCCCCCTTAGATAGGGTATCGGTTAAGCCCTGTAATGCTGTCTTACATCGTGATTGAACAGGCTCAGTTTGTCAGTTCCATTTCAAAGCGAAAAAACTTGAGCATGTCATGGGGGCCAAACGCACGTTGCATGTTTATTCGGTTTGGAACTAAAGTTTCTTGATCATTATGAAAGATGCTGCCTTAGGCTTAAACTGGATTCGTGCACTCAAGCTGTGCGTTGCCTTCAGCGTCCTTTAGATTCCGCCTCGCGACGACACCCTTGCGATTAGCAGGCTGTAGGTACATGCCAGCCCCCATTCCAGACTTTCACTGTAGAGATATGCCCAGGTAGGTTTACATTCTAGTAGGAGGAGGCGCCTAGCCTCCGTCCTCTCAGTCGAGTAGCCCGAAGGAGTTTCACCTTCAGGCTCTCACAGAACCGTACGTGAACCTCTCGATTCATACGGCTCTTATCATTCGGCCAGTTTAGGTATCATTCCGAGAACCCAATGTGGGAACATATTGGGTTCTCTTTTTGCAAGTTCTTTAAGCCATTTTTCCGCTCGACTGCGATGTCCCCTGAACCGCTTGTATTTGCACATTGCCATTTGACCAATCTTCGATTCAGACAGTCAATGGTGTACTTTACTGCTGATGGATTGAATTTTGTGAAGTAGTTGAGCCATCCTCTGACCATCGAAGAAAGCATTTCAGCGATTATTTCAATTTTACTGCCGGTATAGCTATGAATTCGCATCGATTTTATTTTGTCTCTGAACGCTTTGGCCGATTTCGCACTCACTGATGGCAGGAAGTTAAACTGCAATCTCCCTAGCCTGTCTTTGATGAACTCCCTTCGAAAGGTGTACCCTAGGAATTCAAACTCAGTGACCTGCATTCCTCTAGTCGTTCCTTGAGTTTTCCCAGAATCTCCTCAGCTTCCGCTTGCGTTCTGCAGTGGATAATGGCGTCATCTGCATATCCTTCAAACGATGCTTTTGGATTTGTCCGTTTCATCCACAAATCAAAAGCGTAATGCATAAACAGATTCGCAAGTACAGGATTGATGACGCCACCTTATGCAAAGCTTTGCATAGACCGCCCTGCGGCGTGCCTTCTCCCGTTGTCTCGAACACGCCATTCGCCATGACTCCGGCGTTAAGATAGGCACGAATAAGCTTTAGGACACGTTTGTCCGTCACTTTTCTTGCTACTCTTGCCATAAGTATGTCGTGGTTTACTCGGTCAAAGAACTTCGCTAAGTCCATGTCTACAACCCAGCGAGAGCCTTCTTGGATGTAGTGCTGAGCTTGCTTTACTGCGTCATGCGCTCGCTTCCCAGGGCGAAAACCGTAACTATGCCTTGAGAAATCCGCGTCGAAGATCGGGTTCATCACTTGTAAAAGGGCTTGTTGAAGAAGGCGGTCCATCAAGGTCGGGATGCCGAGCAGCCTCACGCCGCCTCCGGGTTTGGGGATTTCCACCCGTTTGACGGGCATGGGTCTGTAGGTTCCCGCAAGAAGTTCGGTCTTCACCGTCTCCCAGTGTGTTTTCAGGTAAGCTTGTAGATTCGCTACCGTTACACTGTCCACACCGGGCGCTCCTCCGTTCTGTACCACTCGTTTGTAGGCGAGCCTGAGGTTATCTCCTCCGAGCATTCGTACTAACAAGTCGTTATTTGCTTCGCGAGAGGAAGGGGCGACTTGTGCCGACGAAGAACTCTGCGCTCCGGCATACCCTGACGGCTTCACCGCTTCTCTTTTCCGCAAGCTCTCTTGCGAGATTTTCTGCTGTCTTTGCTCTTCCTGCGAACGCATCGGTTTCCTCTCTTCTTTCGGTTCAGCCCTTCCGGTTTCTGACGTCCCATACTCCCGTGTAGAGTCGAAGGAGGTCGGCTTGCGCCTTCCTCCGTCCGCTCGTTCAAACGGATCGTGCAGTTTTCCCGCAATCCGCTTTCCTTCATGTCACCCTCTGGGTGCAGTTCGTAGGTTCAGATCTGGTATTAACGACAGGAGGTTCACCAATTTGTACTTGGAATAGAGGATGGATTCATGCAGCCTTTTCCATCCCGGATTGCGCCAACGTTTAAAGTGGTGACTCCAAACTCGTCGGACAATCCAGCGTTGGAGTCGGTTGAAGAGTTTCCTAACGTGGGCTTTACGGAAATAGTTGCCCCATCCCCGTATGACAGGGTTGATGGAGTCGATGAGTTCAAAGACGGTCAGCGGAATGCGTCTGCGTGTCCGGGCTCGGATGGTGTCCCTGAACGATTGGATTGACTTCTCCTTGGGGAAAGCATAGATGTTCATCTTCGTTTGCTTCTTCACCTTTTCCCTCGGCAGCGTCAATCCCTTTCCTCGCTTCAGCTTATATCCCAAGAACTCGAATCCCCATTTAATATGGGTAATCCTTGTTTTCTCCGGATGAAGCGTCAATCCGAGCGATTCCAGTATCGTTCTGGCATCTCTTAACGCCTTCGCGGCTTCCGCCTGCGTTTTGCAAAGGACGACCCAATCGTCGGCAAAACGCGTCAGACGATATCCTTTGTCTGTCATCTCATGATCGAAGCGATTGAGGTAAATGTTGCTAAACAACGGACTTGCGACACTGCCTTGCGGTGTGCCGCTGGGCGTTTCGTATTTTTTTCCGCCTTCCATGTACCCGGCTTCGAGCATTTGTCTGACCAAATTAAGGATTCTCCCGTCGCTGATTTGCTCGGCGATCATGTCAATAAGCGGCTCATGATGCACCGTCCCGAAGAAGTCCCGCAAGTCCGCGTCCACAACCCATTCGTATCCGTCCATCAGTTCGCGATAGATTTTCCTCATCGCTTGGTGGGTCGAGCGGCCCGGCCGGTACCCGAAACTGCATTCGCTGAATAAGGGTTCGAAGATCGGTTCCAACCTGTTTTTCAGTGCCTGTTGGCACACCCTGTCCCGTATGGCCGGTATGCCCAGTGGACGTTTCTCCTTGGGCTTTCCCTTCTTGGGAATGTGTGTCCGTCTGACCGGCATTGGTCGGTATGTACCCTGCTTCAGTTCTTGGTGCAATCGTTCCAGTTCTGCCTCAGCTGCTGCTTGGAATGCCGAGATGGAGACCTTGTCAATGCCTCCGCTGCCTCCGTTTGTTCTCACCGATTCCCATGCCATTCCCAAGTTTGTTCGGTGATACACTTTGTCAATTAACGAATGAACTTTTTGTCCTGTGCCTTCTGCTTTCATGCGTCTCGTGTCCTCCGCTGCAAGTTCTGGGTCTTTCACATAGGGAACTTTCCGTTCCTTGCCGCCTACTCGCGAAACTCATTCCAGTTCCGGTCTCCATAAAGCGAGCCGCCTTCCCCCTTCTGCGTCACCTTTTGAGTGAGCAAAGGCCAACCGCACCCTGGCGGCTGATCCGGACGTTTCTGTTGTTCGTCCGTTCTGAAGTATTACGCAGCTCTCCGACTTCTCGCCATGCGTTCGGTATGCACTTCGGGGTTTCCTTATAGCATCCGTTACTGAAACTGCCGCGCATTCTTTTGAAGCGGCGGGCGCAGCGCGACCGCTTCGACTTTGTTTAACCACTCGTCCTGTAAGTGCATTCGTTTCAGACACGACGAGATCTCCGTGGGTCACATCGTCATCTTCCGTACCATGCCGTCCGCACACACCTTGGTGCGATGGGTGGACTAGAACGCCTTCGTCTCCATAGTGCAGACTCGACCTTGCCCCATCTTTGGCCGACCGGTTCGCAATTCGGGTAGCCCCGTTTCACTACGGCCTGGTACTTCTCCTCAAGCCCTTCAGACTCTGCCTCGCAGCAGACGCCCTGCCCTCCGGCAAAAAAAAAAAATTGCCGGCCCCCGAGAAGTTACTCCCGAGTTTGGATATGAGTCTCCTAGTTCGAGACTCAGCGGGACTTTAACCCACCTGATGATCGTGCTGCCACGCACGCACTATGGCCTCTGCTGACTCCTGCGGATTCAGCGCAGCTTCTCAGCCGCGGTTACGAAGTGACTTCGCGTCTTCCGCAGGCCTCCCCGGATAAAAACGTCATCTTTCTGCCCGCAACCACTCAAGTTTACAATAATAATCTTTGGCGACTTTGGATTTCGTCATGTAGTGGTGACTCATCCGATTATTACTGCCTCAAATTGAGTTCGTGTACCTTGGCTCGTGCATTTGCCTCCAGCTTCCTTCAGATTCCACCTCACGATGGACACCCTTGCTCTTGGCTAACGGTAGGCGTTCGCCAGCCCCCGTTCGGGACTTTCACCCTAGAGATGACGCCCATGCTGGGGTACACAAAAAAGGATGAGGCGATAGGCCTCATCCTTTTTCTTAATCTCAATTAGTCGTTATAGAATACAGTGCTAGTGGACTCACCATTCGCAGCAGTAGCCGTTACAACAAAGTGGTACTTCGTGCTGCTAGAAGACAGTGCGAACGAAGTGATATCGCCAGTAACTGCATCAACAGATACTGTAGCTCCACTGAACTCGCTAACCGTGTAGCGTACGCCACCGATCAACTTGCTGAAGAAGAGGATGTCACCATCCGCATCGTTTACAGTAGTCACAGCTTTGTACTCGATACCATAGTTATCAGTTGCGATAACCTTCATCAATTGAGCTGCATTTCCAGATACTGCAGTAGGAGCCAGTTTAACAGATCCTTCTTCAGCTTTCAGTTTAGCAATTGTTACTGGATCGTTTTTAACCGTAACTTTAGCGGACAGAATTTGCGTGTCGCCAGTTGCTTTGTAAACAACAGCTGTTACACTCGTTTCGCCAGCTTTGTTACCAGTCAGCTTGCCAGTTGCACTGTCAGCATCAACGATTGCAGTCAGAGCGGATGTAACATATTGCAGCGGACGGTTAAACGCTACTTTGTTACCAGCGTTGTCTTTAACCGTCAGTTCCAGAGATTTGCTTGTTTGGCCAGCTTCAACAGTGTAGCCACTTGGGAACAAGGTTTTGTTATCAAGAGATGCGTACAAGCTAGTGATATCAGCAATGCTGTAGTTCAATTCAACCTTCGTAGGATCGATCGATTCGATCGAGATCGTTTGAGGGTTGGCAACCGCACGCCAGTCCGGATTAGTAACAGAACCCTTATTCTCTTCCAGATGTACTTTCAGGGAATTCGAACCAAAGACACCAGCAGTCGTGTTCACAGTGAATTTCGCATCCAGTGTTGCGAAATCCGAAGTAGCCTGACCACCAGTCACTGCAACAACTCCTGCCGGCACATCATAGGAAATGCCTGCAGCTGCAGTTTGCTCATAAATTACGCGATACTTAGCATCGTTCGTTTTAATGATCTCGTTGTATTGGTCTTTAACGATGATTTTGTATTCGGAAGGAGATCCCAATACAGCTTTAACATGCGGCTTAACTTCAGGGCTCAGGGAGCTAGGAACACGCTTATCAACAACCGGAAGTTTCAGTTGCTTATGCTCGTTCGTGTTCATCGACAGAATGCTAGCCGTGATGAATACGAAACCTCTGCTACCAGAAGTAATTGCACCCAGTCTGATTTTACCTTTGTCCGGACCTACAGTAACCAGCTCTGCAGTAGCGCCACTTCCGTCAACTCTAATACGGGAAGCGTTGTCTGCGATTTCTTGGTTAGTCAGTTTGTCGCCGTTAGCATCGTAAACGTCAATTCCGATGATCTTGCCAGCTCCGTCGCCTTCAGCAATCGTTCCATCGTAGGATTGGAACTCAAGTTTAGTTGCAACTTTAGCAGAACCGATTTCAAACTTAGCTTGTGCTTGGGCGCCGCCCGAGTACAGCGTCAGCGTATGAGATTGAGATTTGTCTTCTCTAGCTTTCAGAGAAACACGAACTTCGTACTCGTCGTCATTGTCAAAGTCATCAACTTTAACTTCGTCAATGTTTTGGGAGTAAGGAATAATGTTGTTGCTGAATACCAGGTTCAGATCTTGGCTACGAACAACAGGGTTGCCGTACTGATCGAACAGTTTCACCTTAGCAGTAGCCGTGTCTCCGTTTTTGATCAGCGAAGTCTTGCCGTTGTCGTACTTGAACTCGCCAAGCTCCATTTTGGAGACAAACGGCTCGAACATCAATTTGAACGTTCTGCTTGCAGTAAGGTGATGCTCGTTAGAGTAAACATAGATCGGAATTTGCGTCAAGCCAGAAGTAGCTTTTTGTGCAGTAACAGCAGCTTTCGTGTTCAACTTAACGACAAGGTAGCCATCGCTATCTTTCGTCAAAGTCGGCGCAAAGTCAGCAGAAACGTTTGCGGTGAAAGATGCAGCATTGAAGCTAGCGATTTCACCGTATTGGTTTTCAGCTTTCAGTCTGATACGAGCAGCAATCGTCGTAGCAATTTCGTCGCTTGTAGTTACGAAATCAAGCGACTTAACCGTTTCGTTTTCGCCATTGAAAGAAGCCGTAGCTGTCTCGATCTCGTCAGCAGCGATGCCATCAAGCGTTACAGTGTAGTCAGCTTCAGCGATTTTGGAACCCGTCAGAGTCAATACGGCAGACTTCTTGTCGTCAGCCCATTTAGTTTCAGTCGCAATCGTCGTCGTACCGCGTTTCAGCGTCAATTTTGCTTTTTCGGTATCAACAGCTTTGTCCAGTTCTACTGTAACTTTAGCAGCGCCAGTTGCTTTTGCGGAAGTTACGGAAACTTTAGCAGGCTCAACTGGGTTCAGCTTCTCGTAAACCGAGTAGCCAACAAGGATCGTTTGGCCGCGAGTAGCGTCAGCTTTGTAGTCCAGACCAGTAGCGATCAGACCAGCGTCCAGAGCAGCCTTGATGTAAGGAGCAGCCCATGCGGAAGCACCTTCAACCGCTTCAGCTTTCTCGTCGATCTTCAGATCAGCAGCTTGAACAGCAACTTTGATCACTTGCTCAACTGTTACGTTAGCTTTAGGATCGAATTTGCCGTTGTAGCCTTCAACCAAACCTGCTTTAGCAGCAGCTTCGATTGCGCCGTACCACCATTGTTTGGAATTAACGTCGGAGAAAGTTGCCGTAGCAGGCTTCTCTGGAGCCAATCCGGAGATGGCGATAGCGATCGTAGCGAACTCAGCGCGGTTCAGGTTAGCGTCCAGACGAGCATCGCCGTCAGGGTTACCTTTCAGTACGCCTTTATCAACAAGTGCTTGGTATTTCTGTGCAACCGTCAATTCAGTGTCGGCTGCAGATGCCATGGATGCGAACAAGCCGAATACCAGGGCGAAGGAAAGCAGAATAGATAAACTTTTCTTCATAACCTTTTTTTCTCCTCCTCGAGAAAATATCTGTTGTGTTTGTGTGTGAAAATTATAGCTCGAATCTCTCATTGGCGTTTTCACCCCCTTCCTTGAGAAGAGCATTGTCTATAATTGATGTCTGACGGCATGTCTATTTTAGTAGATACATGTCGCAGAAACTTGAAACCTAGTAATTGTAGTGCCAGACAGGCAAAAAATGGGCAGGGTAAATTATGCCACTTTCTTCATTATACATGAGACGCTTGCCCAGCGTAAAGCACAAATTCATAGAGATGATGCGAGTTTTAGTTCCTGAGTCCCTCTCGTTGCGACCCACATCTTTAAACGCATGGAATTCGGAAAAGTTGCGGTCGAATTCAAAAACCTCAAACATTTTTTATAGCGTTGTGCGGATCAACCGTTTCGTTATGTACGCTTAATCGCTACTTTAGTATAGCTTGGCCTATGCTTTAAATCATTGTCAAATCTTTTCCTATAGAACCAACATGCAACATGGCACGTCTTGGTGTAAAAGAGGGTGAGGGAGCCACCCAAAGGCGGCTCCCTTAAACCTACTTATAGCTTCTTGAGCTTTTTCATGATCCGTTCCACAATAACCGCCGCATCTGCGCGTGTCAGATTGGAATTCGGTTCGAAGCGATACGACAATTTAGCGCCAGGAGTATTGTTCGGAATCCCAGTAATATATCCGGCCTTCTGCATGGCCAGAACCGCACTGGCCGAATACACGCTGATCGTATTCGCATCCGTAAACAACTTCTGCAGTGATACAGCATCTTTATCCATGTCCGCCTTGCCCTTGACCAAATTCAGTGCTCTTGCGATCATCACAGAAGCATCCTCACGCGTCAAAGTGTCATTGGGCCAGAACAGCCTTGGCGACCTTCCGCGTATGAAGCCTTTTTTGACTGCTGTCTCAATGTATCGATAGTTCCATAACGCATCTGGGAAGTCGATCGCGATCACGTCATCAAACGTCATGTTGTTGGGATCATACTCCAACGGAATGTCCAGCATTTTAACAAGGACTTGGGCGAATTCGCCACGAGTTATATTGTCATATACGCCAAACGAGTTGTTATCTTTATTGAGCATAATTCCGCGGGAGAACATCGTCTCGAGCGCCAGACGGGCATATCGATGACCGACAATATCACTAAAGCTGTAACGAAGAGACATGACCGCATAATAACCAAAACCGTCAAAAGAACCCGTTACAGTCTTCTTCTTAGTGTCTACCGTGCCGCCAACGTTAACCCAGCCTTGTGACGTATAACGCCAAATGCTCAAATTTCGGGCGATGGCATCTACGATATTCGAATCATACTTGATTGTGATCGTTCCTCGTTGTGATGGTTCTAACCACTTGTCTGGATAGAAGGACCGAAGGTAGAACACATCGTCGCCATTATCCGTTGTCGCATATGGATGCATGGCTTCAACCAACTGATAATCGTTGACCAATCCCGTACCCTTAAAGTATCCCGAATCCACCCAGAACAGGTTTGATGCAAATGTGAAGTTGTTTTTCGGAATCAGACGATCTGTCGCTTCCGCTCTTACAGGAACATCTACCAGGATACCATCCATTGGGTTGCTTTGAAGATCAACCTCACCTACTGCATTGTAACGTTTGACCGTCCGACCGTCTTCACGATCCGCAATCCCGAAATAGAGCTCTTGAGCATCGAACAGGTTAATTGTCTTGACGTCTTGGCCCGGATTCCGGTTCGCCTGTCTCAAGAACGTGTTTTTAGGGAATGTCAACCCCAATTCGCCTTTGAACAAAGATATCTTGCCGGAGGTCGGCAACTTAGACTTGTACTGCGCCGTTACAGAACTGTCGCCAGCGTAGTTCACGGTAAAAGAACCGTTAATTTTCTGAGTTCCCTGCTGAACGGTAAACTTAATCGTATTCTTCCCAACCTTCAGACCCTTCAGTTCGTATCTGAAAATATCGCCTGTGTCTTTAACCATCGCGTTCTTCCCGATCAGAACCGAATCCGCTCCTTCGGCCTTAATGCTGACCTTCAGGAAGTTCGAGTTGATGACGCTCTCGTTCGGCAGTTGAGGCGATAAAATCAGAAACGGAGACAAATCGCGAACGATCGTGTACGTTTCGGATACGGACACCGTACCTTTGCGCACTATAATAGTAATGTTTGTTGAACCTGATTGTGGCAGTTTAACATTTGACAAACGAAGACGGTATTTAAATTCGGAATCCGTATAACTCGTCACGGCCAGGTTAGAGATCGGATTCTCAATGTACAGCTTGGCCGTATCATCGTTCACAGAATCGAACGTTTCCATTGTGCCTGAATTACTTCCTGTATCCGTTACTGTTGCGGTAACAACTTTCTTTCCGTCGACTTGGACCTCCAAACTAGTAAGTGCCTCGACGTCAAACAACAAATCCAGTTCCCGTTCAGTCGTTGTGAATTGTTTATCGCCTGTAGGCGCAAACTTAACGTCGATGTCGTTGAATTTGCGTTTGATATCCGAGAGATTCAGATCCAATGCAGGATCAATCACAAACGGAACAGGTCGAATATTCTTGATTGCCGGATTATCTTTGGAGAAGAAGTATACCGTGAATTTAGTCGATACAGGTACCCCGTTGGCAATCCCCTCAAAATTCAATTCATTCGCACCCGGGAGCAATTGTAGACCTCCGGTAATCGCTGCAGTGGAATCGAATTTAAAGTCTCCTGCTTTATGATCCGTCGTTGTAGTCTTATAGATTTCGCCCACGCCGGTTGTATTAATCCGGTACCTTTGTCCGTTTAACACCATGAATACGGTGTTCAATTCATTGTCATCCGTCAAGTTAAAGTTAATGACCTTACCTTCAATGATCGGCAACACGTTGGATTCAAAGATTTGACCGTTATATACGTTAGTCAACTGGATGGATGGTGCTGGCGTAAACGATATGTTTCGCACAATCTTGTCCGTAAATCCGCCGCCGGTAATCGTGAAGGTTAGTTCGACGCTGCCAGTAGGCATCTTATTAATAACAATAGCCGGTCTGTTTGCACCTGCACTGTAATCATCGTAGTCGAAACTCCCGGTCGGAACGGCTATCCCGTTCTGCTTGGCTGTCACGTCTACAGTAATCGTCGTGTTAATTGGATTAGCTACATCAAGCACCAACCATAACGGAACAATGCTCACACTTGAATTGTTCGGAAACGAAGCCAAAGAAGTGAATGAAATATCGGATCCGTCGACCGTTACGTCATAGGCCTGTTTAACATCTGTAATGTATGGTGCATTCGCATCACGATAAGTAAACGGAACGAGATGAAACGGCGTTCCGGCAACGCTTGTATCCGATATTTTAAAGTTGTACTTCCCGTTAGGCAATCCTCCGAGACTAAACTGACCAACCGATGTAATCGAATAAGTTGTAAGATCGCCATTAACGACGACGTCTGTCGGAGTGAATGTCGCAGTGCTTAATTGAGGCACAGTGAGCGACGCCCCGGATGCGTCAACCAGTTCGACAGTAAACACAGGAGGCACAGGAGATGTGGAAGTATTCGTTTTAAGTATAATCTTGCCACTAACATTTGCGTTCGGATTCGTGCTGATTACAGGATCTCCATCCAGAGGCGTAGCCGTTGGAGATCCATTCCATTTCAAATCGTATGCAGTCAAAGAGCCGTTAAAGTAAACGAGATAACGCGTTAATTCGTAGGTTTTCGTTCCATTTCGCGCAAGAATAACAAGTTTATTATATCCACGATTTAAATTCAAATTATTCAACAGAAACGTTGTCCCTGAGCCCCCAAACATCTCTACGCCATTGATCGTTACATTGGTTGCGTTAGGAGCATTGACAGAGATTGCTTCGTTGGCACGGGCAGTTACGACAGGAGCCGAAGAAGACAACGGTCTGCCATCCGTGAGCTTAACCTCGGTAATTACCGGAACATTGGAAAAGTTGACGTAGGCTACTCCGGAAACGACGTTACCGACCTGGTTAACACCTAGAACTGTAATCCGATTCAAGCCTTCATAAATCGTTACGGCGGCAAAACGGAAGGAGTTCCCGCCTGTAATGATCGGCTGTGTCGAACTGTTCGAAGCTTCAACTGCTTGTCCGTTGACGATTTTCTCAACGCGGTAAGACAAACTCGTTACGGAGTTAAACGTACCAGCAATCTCAATCTGATTGGAATTTACTTCTGTTGGAGAAGTGTCCGATGTGCTGAAATCCCGGAACTGAAAATATATAGGATCGGCCGCCTCCGATTTCGAAGGAGCTATTGGCAGCATCGATACGACCAAGGCTGCAACTAACAGCCACTGCATGATGCGATTAATCGTTGGTTTCACGTTCAAAATTCCTCCTCGTTAAACATTGGACACTCGTACTGGCTCCTAGATTGATAATTGCTGCTCTTGATTCACCGCCCCGTCCCATTGCTATGCCAGTTGATCAGACATTCCGTATACCTGTTTATCGGTCTCGAATCCTTGAAAGTTTAGCCATCCTTCGCCTTTTTCTCCTAAAATAAGCCTCAAGACATAACAAAGCCCCGAAATGCCGAAAGCATCTCGGGGCGAAGAATATAAGCTCAACGCCAAACGATATTTTATTTCCGCGACCCCGTCTGAGGCTTCATCCGGATCCTCGCGAGAAAATCCAGAACCGGACGGCGGGTTTTGTCGACAATGCCGATCAGTTCCGCACCAATCTGCAACAGGAACACAAGCGCACAGATAACGATAAACGTAATCCAGTTGCCCAGACCCGTATTGGTGACGGACGATTGGACAACCGCACACGTACCGAAGAACGCTGCGATAGCATAGATGATCAGAACGGTTTTGCGGTGGCTGAAGCCGAGCTGCTGCAGACAGTGGTGCAGGTGTCCTTTATCCGCTTCGAAAATCGGCTTGCCCTTCCGCCAGCGCCGAATGATCGCGAAGAAAGTATCTGACAGCGGCACGCCGATAATCAGCAGAGGCGTTACGAACGACACGACTGTAATCTGCTTAAACCCGAGCATCGACAGCGTCGCCAGCGCAAAGCCGAGGAACAGCGCACCGGAATCGCCCATGAAAATCTTCGCCGGGTGGAAGTTGAAGAACAAGAAGCCCCCGATGCTGCCAAGCAGCAGCGCCCCCAGCAGAATAACCGCTTCGTTGCTCATAATAATGCCCATCACGAGAATCGTAGCGATGGCGATACCCGATACTCCGGCGGCTAGCCCATCCAGACCGTCAATCAAATTGATTGCGTTCGTGACGCCCACAATCCAGACAATCGTCAAAGCCACGCTGAACCATTCGCCGAGCGGCTGCATCGCCGAACCGAACGGAATGTTCAACAGGTTGATCTTAACTCCGAAGCCGAACACAACGATGCAAGCCGCGCCGATCTGCACGAGCAGCTTCAGCTTGGCGTTTAAGTCGTATTTATCGTCGAGCGCGCCCAGCAGCACGATCAATGTGCCGCCAACGAGCAGCGCGCTAATGAGATTTCGGTCGTATGCGCTCAGGTAACCGTCCGGCACCCAAGGCAGGATACAGAGCAAACCGATAGTGAAAGCAGCGTAAATCCCTACGCCTCCAAGGCGAGGCATCGTTCTAGTATGGACCTTGCGATGATTCGGCTCGTCGATTGCTCCGACGCGGTAAGCCAGCTTCTTGACTAGCGGCGTCAATACCAATGCTAAAATCATTGCCGCAACGAATGAAATAAGTGCGATTCCTAGCATCCAACCGGACAATATCCACAACTCCCTTTTTTTCTGTACCGAAATGAATTATACTCCGGCCACAAGAAATTCAACAAGGTGGTCAATTCGTCGTTTTCAGCCGTTTTTCATGAATTAAGCGATTTTCACGAATGCTTTCATCGCGGATTGCCCGCTTTTAGGACTTTATCTCCGTCTTTAATCACTTTAAGCGCAAATCGAGGCAGCACCAGCATCCTCCCGAACCGCGAAGGCTCCTGCAGCAGACGATACAACCATTCCATCCCCGCCTTGCGGAAAATGAGCGGCGCTCGCTTGAGCTTGCCCGACACCACGTCGAAGCTGCCCCCAACTCCCATAACGACAGGTACTCCCAGCTGAGCCTGATACTTTTCGATCCACGGCTCCTGATTCATCGTGGACCGGGCGACGAACAGCATGTCCGGATTCGCCTCGCGAATCGCGGCCACGACCTCTTCATCCTCATCATCCTTGAAATACCCATCTCGGCAACCCACGAAACGCACCCCGGGAAACTGCAAACTCAGCTTCTCCTTCGCCGCTTCGATCACTTCCTTCGTTGCTCCCAGCAGATAGGCGCTCCAACTGCGCAGGCTCCCTTCCTTCAGAAGCTCGTGCATCAGATCAAATCCTGGTACCCGCTCCTTAACCGGCTCATTCAGCCTGCGGGCAGCCCAGACGACTCCGGAGCCATCGGGAACGACGAGATCCGCCGTAGCGAGCGTCCGATGGAAGTCGGCATTTTCCAATCCGACCATCAGCATGATCGGGTTGCCGGTAATGACTCGATGAGGCGTCTTCGTCTCAATCGCATTTGCCAAATAATTGACCGTCTCTTGCATATTCATTTTCGAGAAGGGTACGCCGTACAAGGAAACCGTAGCAAACGCCTTCGTCTTCGCATTCATTAAAGGTCAACTCCAACTGATCAGACTGTCGTCTCATCTCTCAGGACTCGTTGTCCCCCGAATCGACGTTAGCCTACATATTATTTACGTATGAAAGCGATAATTTGTTGCGCAGGTTTGGCAGCTTCTTCCTTAAGCCGTTTAATCGAGCTCATTTTTTCGCTTTTCCACGCCTCCGGATCGCGCAACAGCGCTGCTGCCCTCTCGGCTGTAGCTTGAGCGTCGAGCGATTCCGTCGTCCCGATCGCTTTCTCGCCCAAACGCTGCAGAAATTGATCGATCTTCGGATCGTACGAAATGCCGAGCAGCGGCACCTCCCGATTCGCCGCATAAATCAGCGAATGCAGCCGCATTCCGATGAGCAGCGCGCATCGGCCCACCTCCCGCAGCATCTGCTGCGGGTCCTCGTGCGCCGGGGCCAACTCGAGCTCCCGCTCGGAGTATGCCCCCGTGCGCGCCAGCCGTTCCATCACGTAGCGGGACGAATCCTCGTCCGCGCCGCGATGGAACGGCAGAAAGCGCAGCCGCGCCCGCACGCCGTGCGCGGCCAGCGCTTCAAGCGCCGCAGCCGCGCGGTCCAGGTCCGCGCGGTCGCTGCGCCAAAACCTGACGGACACGCCCACCACGGGCAGCGTGTCCACAACTTCGGCGCCGCCCATCTCGTCGGCGCCAAGCCCTCCCGGCGGCAAGCCCATCACCGGGTCGGGCACAACCGCCACGCGGGACTCGGGCACGCCATAGCCGCGCAGCAGCGCGGCCGACTCCTCGTCCCGCACAGACACGTATTGCGCGCGCTTGAACGCTCGCCCAATAAACGGCTTGAACATCGCCCGATTCACGGGCCCGATGCCCTGCGCATACACAAACGTCGGCTTGCCGCACCAGCGGGCCATCTCCATAATCCCTAAATAATACGGAATGGAGCCCATGCCAGTTGCATCCTGCAGCAAACTCCCTCCGCCGCTGATCAGCCCGTCGCTCCCCTTAAGCGCCCGTCGGACCTCGGCCAGCTTCATTCGCGAAACGGCTTCGATGCCGTATTGCCGGCTTGTCCATTCCGGGTCCCCCGACAGCACGATTGGCTCGACTCTTACTCCAGCCGCGTCCGCAGCCTCCTCCAGCGCGGTCAGAATGCTTTTCAGCACCGCCTCGTCACCGCTGTTCTTAAACCCATAATACCCCGACAGCACAAGACGATACGTTTTCTTCTCCTGTCCGATTGCCCTCCGCCTCCGTCGCTTCCTTATCTCTATAGATACCCGTAGGATGCGCTAAAGCGCCGTTTCCTACATCACGCCATTTCTGCGTTAAACCGTTTCTTGCTCCAATGCCCCGACATACTCGATTTTCTTTTGCTTAACTGCCGCCTTTACTTATCTTCTTCTGTATTAAATATCTTGCACCCTACTTATACAGTAACGTTACACCATACCCGCAGCCCATTTCCACAAAAAAATTTTCATTTTTCTCACTGAGCTTAAATTTAGCCGACTTCTTACGACAAGAGGAGCCCGATTAGACTCGGGCCCCTCTTCCTTTTCAATATAGCCACAAGGCTACACATGAACTATTGCCCCGCATCACCCAATACCTTTTTACCCCAACGCTGCCATAGACGCTCCAGTACCTGCCACACTGCAATTGCGACGAATCCCAGCAGCAGGCCGATTCCCAGTCCGAGCAGCACGCGAATAAACGATAACAGCAGCGGCGTATGAATATGAGCGAACGTATCCACCATCGACAACTGCGCGATCGTGCCTACGACCAACAGCACCATGCCCCAACGATAGCGAAGCGCGATAAAAATGCCGGCAAAGAACAGCGGATGACCGAACATAAACTCCTTGATCCGCGGTCGCACGCCAAACGTATTTTCCATCAGCGAGCGGAATTCCTTCTCGATGCCCGTCACCTGTCCGCTATTGCCCGTACGGGACAAATAGTAATAACCCACCACTGCAAGTACGCCTACGCCTGCAATCCACAGCACCGTGAGCGGCATAGACAGGATCTTCCTGGCATTGCCGATTACCGTATTGCCGGAGCCGTACAAGAACACGTACAGCGCCACAAGTCCGATAGGCACAAGATGCAGCGCGCTAACGCCGCGGAATTGCTGCAGCACCAGACTGTAGGAGATATGGTTGAGCAGCGCGACAACGAAAGGCACAGCCGCCAACGACAAAATCGTCGTTCTAACGAATAGCAGCAGCGCTCCGCCCAGTCTGTGCAGCGACGACATCTCCCGATCCTCCCCGCTGTCGCGGAGCACTCGAATGCGCTTGACGAGCAGGACGACAGCCGCCGTCGGAGCGGCAATCCCCGCCATCAAAGCGAGCGCCTGCACCATCAACGTCGAGCTAAGCACATACAGTCCTGCTCCTCCGATCGCCCCCGCGACCAGAGAAGGAACGAGCAGCGACGGCAGGAACAGACCGATGGTCAGCGCTACAAGCGCAATTGCGCCGAGCATTGCAACTCCGCGCAGCGCCATTTCGGCAGGAGCATGCTCAATCTGGAACGCCTTCGGCGATCCGACCTCGAAGCCGAAATCGTGCAATTGCTTCACGACGCCAACGCTGACCGTATTGCCGTCATCGTCTTTCTCGCCTTTCAGCACGTCCACGATATTTTGCAGCGGATGCGTCACTTGCCCTTTCGTTGAATCGCGAACCGTAATCGCGTTTAGATAGAGCAAACGAATGTTGCGATCCTTGACTGCCAGAACAAGCCTGTCTTCCAGCACGGGCTTTTTGATCACCGACATTTCCGCCTCGCTGACGGAATGCGCGCGAATCGCATTGTAACCGAGCAGATTGGCCAGCTTGGACATCCCCTTCTGCGGGATGCGCAAGTTTTCGAAAATAGCCACTCCGATTCCATGTTCCTTCAGTTCTCCGGCGAAAAACGTAATGCCCTTGTGTTTCTCGTCGTCATCCGCAAACCCGGTAACGGCCTCGCCGTCGAATACGATACGGTCGATTCCAAGCTCTTGATAGCTGTCGAGCCATCTGGCCACTTCCGTCTGATCGAACGGGTCAAACCGGTCGGACAGCCTCGGAATAACCAGGAAGCCGGCTTCGCTCAGCGACTTGATCGCAAGCGGATTCGGCTGCATCGGCCGCAGGATTGCATCATCGTAGCCCATGCTTATACGCACGCCGGCTTGTCCCTTAACGGACCAACTTGTCACTTCCGCCCCATGGTGCCGGAACGCCCACTCAATGATCGGACGGAACGTCGCTTCATGCTCCGGACGGTTAAACACGACGTACGTGCCATTGTCATCAGGAGGCGAGACGCGACCTTCGAGCAGCGCGGCTTGCGTAGCGTTGTATACATTCACCTCGCCCGCCCAGCTCAGCTCCTCCAGCGTGCTCTCGAACACGACCATTCCGTTGACTCCGGCATCCTTCAGCAGTCCAATCTGCTCTTCCACAAAACGCCGGGGGTCGACCTGCGTATTCGAAACCTGCAGCAAGTCACGATAATCCATGACGATTGCGACCTCATTGGCGGACTGCTCGGTCTGCTCCCTTGCGTAGACGACCGGCAGCGACGCTATGACGCCGAGCAGCACGACCCACCAGAGCCATTTCGCCATTATTGTATTCAATCTATTCACCCACTGAGGCACAACAGTCACTCCTTAAAGGTAATTCAAAAAATCCACTTTTGATCACGATGTATTTCCGAGGAGCCTATTCGACGTCGAATCTTGAACTCAACCGGACCTTCCGGTACTCATGTAGGTTCGCCTACACTCCGTTCCTCAGTTCCTAGTTTCGTTCAACCTTCTCGGTGCTGAAAACCGGACTTTTTGAACTTTCATCTGAACGGTAATTCAAAAAATCCACTTTTGATCACGATGTATTTCCGAGGAGTCTATTCGACGTCGAATCTTGAACTCAACCGGACCTTCCGGTACTCATGTAGGTTCTCCTACACTCCGTTCCTCAGTTCCTAGTTTCGTCCAACCTTCTCGGTGCTGAAAACCGGACTTTTTGAACTTTCATCTGAACGGTAATTCAAAAAATCCACTTTTGATCACGATGTAATTACGAGGAGCCTATTCGACGTCGAATCTTGAACTCAACCGGACCTTCTATCCTAACGAGTCGACGCGCGCCATCACGGAAGCCGCCAGCTTCTGCAGAGAAGCGGAAGCTTCCCCGAGGCCCTGACCGCGAACCGCAAAATAAACTTTGATCTTCGGCTCCGTGCCCGAAGGACGAAGGCAGAACCACGAATTGTCCTCCAGCAGAAACTTCAGCACGTTCTCGGCCGGCAGTCCGTCGAGGCCCTGCGAGTAATCGAGCATCTGCGATACGCGAACGCCCGCAATCTCCTGCGGAGGAGCGTTGCGCCAGTCGTTCATGATCGCGCCGATCTTCTCCACGCCGTCCTTGCCTTTAAGCGTGCGCGATTCCAGCTTCTCCAAATACGTGCCGTATTGCGCGTACAGCTCCAGCAGCACGTCGTACAGCGTCTTGCCTTGGGACTTATAATAAGCGGCCGCTTCGCTGATCAGCAAGGAAGCGACTACCGCATCCTTGTCCCGCGCGTAAGTTCCCGTTAAGTATCCATAGCTTTCCTCGTATCCGAAAAGAAACTCATGAGAGCCGTCCTTTTCGAACTTCGTCATCAGCTCTCCAATATATTTGAAGCCCGTCAGCGTACTGAACACCTTACAGCCGTAAGAAGCGGCAATGTCGGCCCCCATCTCGCTCGTCACGATCGTCTTGATGACCGCTCCGTTTGCGGGCAGCTTGTCCTTGGCTTTCAAAACAGACAATAAATAATGAACCATAAGTGCGCCTGACTGATTGCCCGTTAGCACGACGAATTCGCCCTTGTCGTTCTTCACGACCGCGCCCATCCGGTCGCAATCCGGGTCCGTACCGATAATGAGATCGGCTCCGGCCTCTCCCGCCAGCTTAATCGCCAGCTTAAAAGCTTCCTGCTCTTCCGGGTTCGGCGATTTGACCGTCGGGAACATGCCGTCCGGCTGCTCCTGCTCGCGCACGACGCTCACCTTGGTGAAGCCGGTCTGCGCCAGTACGCGCTGAATCGGCACGTTGCCCGCGCCGTGCAGCGGCGTGAACACGATGCCCAGCTCCGCTCCGGCTCCGCCGCGAATTAGCTCAGGCTGCACGACCTGCGCCGCCACCGCATCGACAAAACGCTGATCCGCAGCATCGTCCAGCCAGACGAGCAGCCCTTGCGCCTCTGCTTCCTCGCGGGACAATCTCTTCACCTGATCGAACGAAGCGATCGCCCGAATCTCGCCAATCACCTGTTCCGCTTGATCGGGAATCAACTGACCGCCGTCTGCGCCGTATACTTTATATCCGTTATATTCCGGCGGGTTATGACTGGCCGTGACGACTACGCCGCCCGTCGCCCCAAGATCGCGGACCGCAAACGACAGCTGCGGAGTCGGACGCAAGGAACGAAACAAATAAGTACGAATTCCGTTGGCCGCCAGTACGCATGCCGCTTCCAACGAGAAGACATCGGAATTGCGACGAGAGTCGTGCGCAATGACGACCGAAGGGGACGAGGATTGTCCGAGCAGGAAGTTCGCGAAGCCTTGCGTCGCCTTGCCGATCACGTAACGATTCATCCGGTTCGTTCCGGCTCCCATAACGCCGCGCAGGCCGCCGGTGCCGAATTCCAGCTCCCGGTAGAAACGATCCTCGATTTCCCCGGCTTGTCCGGCAATGCCTCTGAGCTCCTCTTTCGTCTGCTCATCGATGTTGACGTCTTTTAACCATCCCTCATATAATTCCAATGGATTAATTGCGGACATCATACCCCACCCTTTCTATTATTAGCCTTTAGACGGATCGGACAGCGCGAACATCAGCTCTCCCTCGGCCACGACTTTGTCGCCTACGCGAGCGACGCCGCGTCCTTTGCCGATCGGCCCTTTCAGGCGCGTTACTTCCAGCTCCAGCGTCAGCGTATCTCCCGGCTTAACCTGCTCGCGGAAACGGAATCCGTCGATGCCGGCGAAAAAGCCCAGCTTGCCCCGGTTCTCCTCCAAAGCCAGCATAGCCACCGTACCGACTTGAGCCAGCGCTTCGACGATCAGCACTCCCGGCATAACCGGATAACCCGGAAAATGCCCGACAAAATACGGTTCGTTCATCGTCACGTTTTTGAGACCGACAGCTCTTTTGCCCGGCTCAAGCTCCAAAATCCGGTCAACGAGCAGAAAAGGCGGGCGATGCGGAATCAATTCCTGAATTTGTACGATATCGATCATGGGCTATTCCTCCTGAATATTCGAGTTTCTTACGCATAAGCCTTCGCCTGACGGCGAATAATACAGGCATCCCTCCGGCGAGCTGCAGCAGCCGAGGTTGATATAGGCTGCCCGCTGTCGCTTGGCGATGTCCAATCCGACGGCGGGTTTCTTGGGCTTCTTGCGCACGCCTCAGGACACTCCGTTTATTTTTCTGAATTTCATAAAATAAATGAACGAAGCGATGAACGACAGCGCAATTCCTCCCCACAGTACCGGGACGCCTCCCGGCAGCTCTAGCATCAGCAGCGTAATCGCAAGATAGTAAATAATCGTTGTCGCCTTGCCTACTCCATTTGCCGGAACCGTCTTAAAACCGCGGAAATAAAAAACAGCCGAGCCGACGATCATCCCCAGCTCCCGGAAAGCCATCGCGATAAAAGCGCTTAAAGGAAGCACGCTCTTAATCAGCAGCGAGAGAATGACGGACAGCATCATCAACTTGTCGGCCAACGGGTCCAGCATGCTGCCCGTGACGGTAACTTGTCCGTTCTTTCGGGCGAGATAGCCGTCGAGAAAATCGGTAAATCCGGCCAGCAACAGCGTGAGCAGCGCCGCAAGCGCATAGCCTTCGAAGTACAGCACCAAAAAAACGGGAATTAGCACGAAGCGGGACATCGTAAGCAGATTTGGCACGTTCATTCCCGCGTTCCTCCCGTCTCTCTCAAGTTCCCCATCATTATAACGCTCACCTCTACAAATGAAAACTCCCCGAGCTATAGCCGGGGAGCTGCAGTCCCGGTTGCAAAGCGCAGACTCGCGTCAGCCGCCTTCCGCGAACACGAGATCATACATATGCTTCCAGGTTTTAATGTCGAATACTTCCGATACAGGCTTATCCCCAAGGACGGAAAATCCGATTGCGAGTCCGACGATAAGCGCGGCAACGCATAGAACCGGTATAATCAATAACTTTATGCTCATCCAAACGACCCGGGCAATTATCCTGCCAAAGGAAGGTTTGCTCTTGCCGTTTGAACGGGAAGGTGCTTTCATGAAATGTCGTCTCCTTCGACGAGCAACGGCGCGGCTGTCAGGCCGCTTTCAATCCGCTTCGCATTAAGCGCGCAGGTTGTTTGCCATCCCCATCATCTGTTCGCTGGAGGACAACGCCCTGGCGCTAAGCTGGTACGCGCGTTGCACCATCATTAAATCGCTCATCTCGTCCGCCATATTCACGTTGGATTGCTCTATGAAGCCTTGGCGAACCGCAATGCCGGCCGCGTTGATATCGCCGGGCTCCCGAACGACGCCGTTCGGATCGACTCCGTCCGGAATGCCGTACAGATTGTCGGCCAGCGTCCGCAGCAGCTCGGCGTTGGTGAGCTCCACCACTTTCAGTCGGCCTAGGCCGACCGACGCGATACCGTCGGCAGCCACCGCCGTCAAAGTTCCGTCAGCGGCGATCTGCAGATCGTAACCGTTCGGTACGCGAACCGGTTGATTCCCGGCTCCGATAACCTGCTGGCCGGTATTCGTCACCAGAACCCGCTGGTCCTGCCCGTCGGGAAGCAGTTGGAACGGGCCGTGCCTCGTAAACGCGCGCGCCCCGTCAGCCGTCCGAACCTCGAACAAACCGTTGCCCTCGATCGCAACGTCCGTCTTGATGCCGGTTTCCAGAAGGGACCCTTGGGTCATATCCGTATGGATCTGCATCAGCCGCGTTCCCCAGCCTTCGACGAGACCGAGCGGAGATTTTCTTCCCGGCTGGTTGAAATCGTTCAACTGGTTGTTGACGCTCGTCAAAATGTCCTCGAATACGGCCGTCTTGCGTTTGTAGCCAGCCGTATTGACGTTAGCGAAGTTGTCGGCGAGCATATCCAGCTTCTGCTGCAGCGATCCCATAGATACGGATGCGGTAATCATGGAAGTGTTCATTCAGCTTGCTCCTCCTACACTCTGCCAATTTCGTTAACGGCTTTGTCCAAGCTGCGGTCATACGTCTGAATGACCTTCTGATTCGCCTCGTACGCTCGAAGGGCGGCCATCAGATCGATAGCGGCCTGCGTCGTGTCCACGTTGGAGCGTTCCAGGAAGCCTTGCCGCACCTCGACTTGGTCCTCCGCTTCGATCTGACGCAGGCCGTTCGCTTCACCTGCATAGCGGAAGCGGCCGTCTCCTTCGCGAACGAGCAGATTCGGATTGTCCACACGCATAATGCGAAGCTGCGGATTGCCCGGAAGCGCCCCGCGAGTCTCGGCATTTACGAGCCGCCCGTCCGCCGTTACGGCGATATTCTCCCACGACTGTCCCAAAACGATCGGCTGTCCGTCCGCTCCCGTCACCGGGTACCCGTCCGACGTGACCAACGTGCCGTCCTGCGTAGTCTTAAAGCTGCCGTCGCGCGTATAGCGCTCCTGTCCCGCAACGTTCACGGCGAAGAACGCCTGAGGCTGATACGTAATTTGCCCGTTCGCGTCCACGGACTTGCCGGATGCGTCGAAGTTGACGCCGTCCACAAAAATATCCGATACGAGCGCCAAATCCTGATTTCGGTAGGTTTCCTTAAGGTCGCCCTGCGCCATGCTCAGCAGATTCTCCTCGGAGAATACGCCCATGCTCATCTTGCCTACCTTGTTAGCAGACGGGTCCGATCCGCCCATCGCGTAGACGAGCGCCTCCGGAAACGTGCGATTGACCGCATTGCCGCCCTTGAAGCCGACCGTATTGATATTTGCAATGTTGTTCGTGATCACGTCGTGCCGCCGTTGCTGGGCGATCATTCCCGATGCGGCCGTATAGAGCCCTCTTAACATGGAGCCTGTCCTCCTTGCGTATGCTGGATCCGGTTGCTTGCATCCTCCAGGGCGCTCTTAAGCTTACCCTAGCCTGCGGGTCATCTTATCCAAATGATCGAGCATAATTCCGGTGCCCTTCACGACGCAATGCTTTGGCTCCTCCGCGATCAGCACCGGAACCTTGATCTCCTCCGCGAGCAGCGCGTCCAGTCCGTCCAGCAGCGCGCCGCCTCCGGTCAGAATGACTCCGCGGTCGATAATGTCCGCGGACAGCTCCGGAGGCGTACGCTCCAGCACCGATTTGGTCGATGCGACAATCGACATGATCGGCTCCCACAGCGCTTCTCGAACCTCGTCCGAATAGATCGTAACGGTGAGCGGCAGACCGGATACCATGTCCCTGCCGCGGATATCCATCTCTTCCCGGCGGCCGTTCATATACACGGTGCCGATCTTGATTTTGATATCCTCGCTCGTCCGTTCGCCGATCAACAGCTTATACTTGTTCTTTATGTATCTCATAATCGCGGCGTCGAACTTGTCCCCCGCGACTTTAAGAGAAGAGGCGGTTACGACGTCGCCCATGGATAGAACAGCGACATCCGTCGTACCTCCGCCTATGTCTACTACCATATTGCCGCTGGGCTGGAAAATATCCATCCCCGCTCCGATCGCGGCCGCCTTCGCTTCCTCTTCGAGGAACACTTCTTTAGCGCCGCTTCTCTCTGCCGCTTCCCGAATCGCCTTCTGCTCCACCGACGTAATATTCGTAGGGGCGCAGATCAGAATGCGGGGCCTGCTGTACCAATTTTTTCCTCCGACCCGTTGGATAAACGCCTTCAGCATCATATCCGTCACTTCGAAGTCGGCAATGACGCCATCCTTAAGAGGCCGAATAGCAACGATATTGCCCGGTGTACGTCCAACCATCCGATGGGCTTCTTCTCCCACCGCTACTACCTTGCGCGTATCGGTTTCCAGCGCAACCACGGAAGGCTCGTCGAGCACGACTCCCCTGCCTTTTACATGAATGGATACGTTCGCCGTACCCAGGTCGATGCCGATGTCTTTGCTAAACATGCGTCTTTTATCCCTCGCCAAAATGGAGTGTCGATATTGTAATAGTATAATATTCGATGCATGCGCGGCAAATCCTTCTTTTCATTCGACATCATTAGCAAAATTATGCTTTTCCGGCTGTCATAACCTCCCGTTTCTTGACGGTCGTCTTCTTGTACTTGATTTTAGTCGCTTCTCCTCCTCTAAGGTGCCGGATCGACTTATGATACTCAAGGATGTGCTTGACCTGGTCAGCCAAATCCGGGTTGATCTCCGGCAGCCGCTCTGTCAGGTCTTTATGCACCGTGCTTTTGGAGACGCCGAATTCCTTGGCAATCGTACGAACCGTATTGCGCGTCTCCACAATGCAGCGGCCAATCTTGATCGTGCGTTCCTTGATATAATCGTGCACGCTCCCGCCTCCCTGCTGAAATAGATTGGTACAGTATATGAGGGGCGCGGTCACTTATTCTAGATTGCCAAGCCTGACAGGCTAGGAAAGTCCCTTTTTTGACGGAAAATATGGGTCTGACGGCCGAAAAGCTGAATCTTTAGCCCTATAAAAAAAGACGAAGGGGGACTTCCCCTCTCCGTCTTTGGGACATGTAGGTATGGTTAATTGTCAGCTTTGCCAACAATTACGACATTCGTATGGGACTGCAATTCCAACGTATAGGGAACAATGATGTCCCTTCCGTCGCTCTCGCGGAACACTTGGACTTGCGGTCTTTGAATCGGGCGGCCGGAAGTCTCCACAACCGTCGCAAGCTGCCCGCTGCTCAGCTTCACCCTGGTCGAGACCGGATAGATAATGACATGACTGAGGAACGAGCGGATCAGCTCCCAATCGAAATCGTAATTGCCCGAAGCCGACAAATATTCAATCGCCTCCGCCGGTCCATAAGCGTTCCGGTGATGCCGCGGAGAGCCCAATGCGTTATACACGTCCGCGATTGCAACGATCTGCGCATATTCCGGAATTTTATCGTTCGTCATGCCGAGCGGGTAACCCGAGCCGCGATAACGTTCGTGATGCAGCAGGGCGCATTGCGCGGAAAGCGAAGGAATCTCCTTCATCCCCTTCAATACCCGGTAGCCTTCGCTCGTGTGCTGACGCAAAATCTGCTGCTCCGACTCGTTTAATTTCCGATTCACTTTAGTAAAATCCACGGGCAGCCTCGTCATGCCGATATCGCAAAACAATGCGCCCGTCGCCAGCTCGTACATCTGCGACTTGTCCAGCCCGCGCGAGATTCCCATAATGCTCGAGCATAACGTCACGTTTAATGCATGCTCGAATAAGATCCGATCCGTCTGCAGCAGAATGCCCAATTCCTCCGCAAGCGCAGGCTGCCGCGAAATCTCCAGAACGATATCGCGAAAGGTCTGACGAAAATTCGCCTCCGGGAACGGCAGGACGATCTGCTCCATCATCAAACCGCGGTTTACGAACTCGCCGATGATCCTCCCCGCTTCCTTGCGGGGCCTGTCGTCATTTTTCATTGCCGCGATGTCGAGACGCTCCCATGCTGCAATCACGGCTTCGCCGCGCTTCCTGCCTAGCTCCCCGCCGGTTTGGCCGGACCCGTTGGATAAATGCACGTATTTGATTCTGAGCGCCTTCAGCCTCTCGATATAATGCTCCGTAAGCACGGAGCCCGCCTCCAGCATAACGATGCCGCTATGGTTCAACACCGCTTTCTCCAGCACGTCGCCAGGTTTCAGTTCCGCGGTAGCCACGATCCTCATCCTTGTACTCCCCTTCGAAACATCGGATTTCTGCCATCGTTTCTCTACCCTCTCGCTATTGCAAAATTATCACATATCCGCCCGTTTCTTGTCGAGAACTCTTCCCGTAAAAACAAACAGAGGATCAAGACCGGCTTGCGCCAATCTCAATCCTCCGCCTATAGCCATTCCTACTTCAGTCTAGCATTTTTGCTGCGCGATTATTTCTCCGACTTGATCAACGCGTTCGGGTTGACGGATACGCCGTTCTCCCGAACCTCGAAGTGAACGTGAGCGCCCTCGCCCGGCTCAAGCTCGCTGTGGCCCGCCGCTCCGATGGCATCTCCTTGCTCAACTTCGTCTCCGGCTTTCACTTTCAGATCCGTGAGGCTTTGATAGACGGTCACCAACCCGTTCGGGTGCTCGATTTGCACCTCATAGCCGTTGGTCGGCGATTGGGAAGCGACTTTGACCGTACCGCTCAATGCCGCCAGAACATCGAACGACTCTCCGTCTTGACGGGATAAGTCGGTCGCCATATGCGGCGTGAACGTGTTCTGGTACTCGACCATGGCGGCTACGCGCTCTTCCTCGGATGCCGCAGCATCATAGAAAGGCATCAGCGTAGTCATGTCTTCGATCTTCTCTACCGGCCAGCGAAGCGATTCTCCATTTGCGAGAACGGCTGACGCTTCCGGACTTTCCTGACCGCTAGTGGCGGCTTCGCTCGCGACTTCTGCTTGACCGGGAATGGCTGGATCTTGCTGATCCTTGCCCGTGTTCAGCCAGAGAATCGTTACGATAATTGCTGCCGCGGCCATGTACGCTGCAGGGAAAACCCAGCGCTTGGAGAGAAATTTCTTCCATCCGGTAGGCCTGACAGCTGGAGACGTGCCCGCAATCGACTTGTGGGATTCTTCGATTTTGCGTGGCGTTTTGTTTCCTTCATTCATGATTATCATCACCTCAGTAAGCCATTGTTACCAGGTGAAGAAGTTTTATACCTGATTTCTTTGGAAGATTACAATTTTTAGAGCTCTACCTTGTCTATAGACGTTTACTGGCCGCAATCGCAAGCTTAGAAGCTTGCTAGCTTGGCCCCTTTATAATAGTGTGCCAGAATATGCGATGCGTCATCCCCGGCCTGCGCCATCCCTTCCGCTCCCCACTGGCTCATTCCTACGCCGTGACCGTATCCATAGACGGTCAGCACCGCCATGCCGCGCTCTGCCTTCCATTCGAAGGAAGCCGAGCGCAACCCTAGCAGCTGCCTAACCTCCGTCCCTTTAAGCCGCTTATCCCCGGCCAACAGCGTTTTCACCCTTCGTCCCGCCGTCCGTTCCAACACCCGAATAAGATCCGTCGATAAAGCCCCTCCTGCCGCCGGAGCCGTTTTTACCCCCAGCAGCTCGTAAAACTCCGTCAGCTCCATCTCCACCGTCTGTTTTGCTCTATCGGAAATCGCTTGATCCCATGGACTCTCCACAGATCTCAAATACGGTCGCCTGACCGAAAACACATCCTCCGAATTTTCCGTATACCCGTTGCTTGTCGAGAAGAAAAGGGCTTCAATCGGCTCGCCCTCATATACGAGAATTCGGCCTTTCGTAGCGGCCACGGCGTCCCGAACCTTCTCCCATCCCTCTCTGTCGTCCTCCTTCAACCGCTTCATCTCCGTCAAGGACAAATAAGCCTGATGCTCCTGCGAATCCGTCACATCCGCTTCCTTTGCGTCGCTTCCCGCATGCTCGCCCAGCCACAGCCTACGAATCGCATACGTCCTCGCCGCTACCGCCTGCGCTTCAAGCGCTGCCGGACGGAACATCAGCGGCATCTCCGCCGCCACCACTCCCTCTACATACGTCTCGAGCGGCACCGTCTCTACCTTTCCCTCCTCCGTCAAAAATACAGAGATACTAGGCAACGCCCCCCGCCGCCCCTTCTCGCCTTTCCGATCGAGAACGAAAGCACCGCCAGCGCCCCCAGCCCCGCTATTTCCGCCAGTCCCGTCAGCCCCAATTCCCGTCCTTTCCCGACTCTGGGCCTCCCCTTTCTCTACAGCCGAACCTTCTCCTTCTCCTTCTCCTTCTCCTTCTGCTTTTGCTTCTGCTTCTCCCCCTACCTTTTCTACCGCCTGTCTTTTGACCTCTCCCTTCTCTACCGCCCTACTTTCCTCCACTTGTTGAAAAGCTTGTCCCATCGCACTACCGGCACCGCTATGAATCGACGCCCACATTAAGATCGCGATTATAACCCCCAATCCATATGCCACGCCGATAACCGTCCAAGAAACTTCCCCCGCGCGCGCCCGGCCTCTCCGTCCGTATGCCCTTTTTCTCACTCGTCCACCTCCGCCCGGTCGTGCTTCGTCACGTCGAACTCTCGGCTCTCCGCTATCAACCGATGCTTCCAAACTATGCGAGAGTGCGAGAGGGTAGAACTTCGGTCTTGGCCTCGACCTCGCCCCCAGCCTCAGCCTAGGTCTGCCCCCTATTGCCTATCCGGAGCTTCCTCAGCATATTTATGAAGTTTCTAGCCTCCTTGCTTCGGTGCAAATTCAATGTCTCTCCTTTTCGCCTCACCTGAGTGATCTGCAGATACCCGAAATCCGCACCTGCCCCTTCTCAATCTCATCTCTCGCCCCCTCTCCGAACTCCTTCCCACACCTCTCACCTTACCTCTCCTGCGCCTCTTTCATTCTCATCTCTTGCCCCTCTCCGAATCTCTCTCTCACACTTCTCACCTTACCTTCTCCTGCGCCTCTTTCAATCTCATCTCTTGCCCCTCTCCGAACTTTTCTCTCACACTTCTCACCTTACATTCTCCTGACCCTCCCCTAATCTCATCCCTTGCCCTTTCTCCGAACTCCTCTCTCCCTGCTCTCACCAAACCCTTTCCCGCGCTCCCTGCGCCTCCATTCAATCTCATCTCTTACCCCCTCAGAACTCTTCCACACCTCTCATCTTACCTTCTCCTGCCCCCTCCCTTAATCTCATCTCCTGCACTCCTCCCTCAAATCTCTCCTCCACTCCTCTCCTTATTCCTCCTCTACACCGCTCCCCTTCCTGGCCTTCTCTTTATCTCATCTCGTGTACTCCTCTCTGAACACCCGTTGCTCCCCTCTCACCAAACCCCCTCCGATTCCCGCCTCTTCTATCTGCCATTTACTCAGGTAAGCCAAATTCGAGACACATTGCACGCAACAAAAGCAAATATAAGGAAATTTTTTCTGATTTAATTAAAAAAACATCTTGAAACAGGAACAAATGTTCGTTAAAATAAAGAAAAGAACACCCATTCCCACCGGGGCAAGGAGGAAAAAATGGCGTCCATTCGTAAGTTTATGGCGTTGTTTCCGGACGAGCAGTCTTGTCGCAACCATTTGTTTACCGTTCGCTGGCCGAGGGGATTTATTTGCACCAAGTGCGGAGAGATGCGGTACTGTTTGATCAAAACCCGGAACGTCTACGAATGCGCCAATTGCAAAACGCAAACCTCCATTACATCCAATACGCTGATGCATCGCACGAAGCTGCCTTTGCGCTATTGGATGGTCGCCCTCTATTGGGTCGCTTCAGGTCAGCGCTGCTCTGCCCGCAGACTCGCCCGGACGCTGCAAATTCAACAACGGACGGCAGAGAGGCTGCTCCTCAAGATCCGTCATGCCATGCATAGATCCGAGCGCACGCCGATGCTTGATTTCTGGAACCGCGAGAAACGAACAGCCCAACAGCCGATCGTGCGTCGAGCCTTGCTGATGTTGTACAGGAAGTCCCGCGCCTTCATTCGCAAGTATTACGGGCGGCGTGTATCCAAATGGAATCGGCTATATTATTACTACGAGTATCGATTCCGCAGCAACAACGCTCACAACGCGGTAGCAGCGCTTAGCAAGCTGATTATCAGCGCATGCACAACGATCTACTCACTCAACGAATACGGGATGCTGCGCGAAAACAAAAAACAGCCCCCGAACCAGACGGTCCAGGGGCGTTGCTTTCAATAACGGCTAAGTATAAGAACGCGTTCATCCATGCGTTTCCCGAAACGCGGCCATATTAAGCCAACGTCGGTTGTATGTTGCGGATAACCACTTCCGCCGACGCCGCGGCGCGCTGTTCGAACTGCTTCATCAAGTTGTCCGGCTGCAGAGCCGCTTTTTCCGATTCCTTAATGACATCTTCAGGGGAAGGCGCGCGATAAATTTCCGCTCCCAGCCCTGCCAGCTTGTTAACGATATTCACATAACCGCGCTCAATATGGTGCAGACCGCCAACCTCAGTGTTGCCGTCTGCCGCCAATGCGGCGCAAATCAGAGCCGCGCCGGCCCGGAGATCCGTCGCGCACACGCTAGCTCCGGAGAGCTTCGTGCCGCCCGTAACAATCGCCGTGCGTCCGTCCACTTTAATTTCGGCGCCCATCTTGATCAGCTCGTCGACATGCATGAAGCGGTTTTCGAATACCGTTTCCGTCACGATACTCGTGCCGTCCGCAACCAGCAGAAGCGTCATCATCTGAGCCTGCATATCGGTCGGGAAGCCCGGGTAAGGCAAAGTTTTCACATCAACGGCCCGAAGCGGCTTCAACGCGCATACTCGTATGCCGTTCTCGTCGCACTCGACTTGAACGCCCATTTCTTCCAGCTTGGCGATGATCGGACCAAGGTGATCGCGAATCGCTCCGTCTACATACACGTCTCCGCCCGTAATCGCAGCGGCGATCATATACGTACCGGCCTCAACCCGATCGGGAATAACCTGGTGCTCGGCCGCATGAAGCCGTTCCACGCCTTCAATGCGAATAACGCCGGTGCCGGCGCCGCGAACTTTAGCCCCCATCGCATTCAAGAAGTTGGCAAGATCCACGATTTCCGGTTCTTTGGCCGCATTTTCTATAATCGTCGTTCCGATCGCAGTCGCTGCCGCCATCATAATATTCTCAGTAGCGCCAACGCTTGCGATATCCAGATAAATTCTTGCCCCGCGCAATTTTCCGTTTACAGTTGCTTCGATGGAACCTTGGCCGAAGCCGATTTCCGCTCCCATCGCTTCGAAGCCCTTCAGATGTTGGTCGATCGGACGCGTGCCGATGGCGCAGCCGCCAGGCAACGATATCCGCACCTTGCCCACACGAGCCAACAACGGCCCCATGACCAAGAACGAAGCGCGCATTTTTCTGACCAGCTCATAAGGCGCTTCCCACGAAGTTAGCGACTCCGCGTTCAGTTTTACGCTATCGTCTTGATGCTGCGCGTAAACCCCCAAAGCCGCGAGCACCTGAAGGATATTAGTGACATCGTCCAAGGCGGGAACGTCATGAATGACGCTTGATCCTTGCTCCGCCAACAAAGAAGCGGCCAGGATCGGAAGGACGGAATTTTTAGCGCCGTGCACGCGGACAGTTCCCTTCAGGGTACGTCCGCCGCGGACGATGATTTTGCTCATGGGTGGTTCCCTCCGCGCGTAATAGATTCATTCCGAAGCACTGGCAAATATACCCGACTCCGAAAAACCCAAATTTTATCATACCACTTTCAGCAACATTGACACAAGCGGCATTTTTTGGGGCAATCAGCCGTCATTCGACTTCTTTCGAGCTCAAATGAACGAATGCTTGGGTTTGTATATTATTGCCCAATCATAAGGAACTAACCGCCGCCAAATAGCCATTTAAGGGTACCTACCCAACTCCAATAATCCAACACGAACCGGGAAACGAGATGCCCCAGCCCGATCGCAGCCAGCAAGTGCAGCATTCGAACCTTCGGCCCGCGCGGATCTCGCGCAATTTTATCCCATCTGATTTCCTGCAGAACGATCCAGGCGATGACAACGCAGCCCAAAGTGACAAATATTGAAAACAGCCCGTTCCATCCCGCCAACTCGAACAACCCTGAATCATTCCCCATAACCTGCTCCTTCCGCCCTAATCGCAGCTATGTCGCGCCGATTCGAGCCTTCCCCCGCTACTCGCTTACCGTTTGAATCTTAAGTCCGTAATATTGGCTGCGATCATACCCGTCCGCAGTCATCTGAACATAATATGTGCCTGGCGACAGCTTTATTTCTCCGCCGGTCGTCTTCTGTTCCTTCCCGCCGGTCCATTTGCCTAGCCTTTGCAGCTTTTTATCCCGTAATTCAACGTTCACAGCCAACGACGACGGAATATTCGTAACATCGAGCTTCACTTTTGCGTCCTTGGCCAGTTCGAAACGGTACCAGTCTTCATCCTTATCCGATTGGATCAGAGCGTTATACGTCTTGCCCAGAACGAGCGGCGTCGAAGCTAGCGCGCTCTCGTTCGGTTCGTATAAATCCTCCTTCTCGGTAATGTATTCCAGCGAGACGGCATATGTCCCGATTACTGCTTCGGGATTCGACGATACCGCATTGGAAATACGAAAATAATACTTGCCCGCCTTGGCATTGTTAATCGTTCCGTACTCAATGCCGCCGTCGCCGCGCTCATCGACGAGGATCATTTTGCCTCCGGCCGGGTAAATCCGCAGCTCCGGATCGATTCGCGTCGTGTCCGGAGTCAGCGTTAGCTTGAGACTGCCCGGCTTGGGAAGCGTTACGACAAACCAATCGACATCCCCCCGACTATGAAACGATCCGTTCCATTTCTGGCTTCGGGCAGGAAGCGTAGCAGCCGATGCAGACGTATCGTTAGGCTCATTGGCGTCGGGCAGCATTGCAAAACCCGAAACGAGTCGATAATTCTGCGTTTCCTCTTTCGAATTCTCGGGCATTTGCGCAAGCAACCAATTGCGACCTGCTTTTACGGGCCACTGCATAAGCTTGTCCTTGGATGCCGGCTCGGAAGAACTCGACTTGATCAGCTTGCCGTTAGCATCGTACAGCGTGAACCGACCGGAATCGCCCGATAGAATAAACACCCCGTCGTACTTTGCTTCGAACACAAACCAATCGGCATCTGCTTTTCCATCCCAGCTTCCGAACACCTCTTTGCCAAGCGGCAGCACGGCAGCTTGCGATCTCATGTTGTTGGGCTCCCGCCAATCGATCGTTTCATCGGCCTGCAGCGCTTTGGAGGCCGATAAGAGGCCGTAGCCGGTATTCGGAGTCCACGGCTTAAGCACATTCAGCGGAGTCGCCGTTCTACGCAGGGTCTCGCGAATCCGCAGCGGCTCCCATTCCGGGTGAGCCGCTCTCAGCATCGCCGCAACGATAGCGACTTGCGGCGCTGCCATGGACGTGCCTTCCATTTCGATTTCTCCGCCGCCGATCGCCATCGTCTGTACGTTCCATGCCGCTCCGATGTCGTTCTCCGGCCCGGAGGTCGACCCGGCAACCGTCCTTTTGTTGTCAATGCCCGCAACGGAAATAACGGAAGGATACGCCGCCGGATACTGTACGGCAGCTTTGTCCCCGAAGATCGCCGCATCGTTGCCGCTTGCGGCGACAAGCAGCACCCCGCGGCTTTCAGCGTATGCGACCGCTTCGCGCAAGCTCTGTGCATCGCGTCGAAGGCCCAGGGACATCACGATAATATCCGCCCCTTGATTAACCGCATGACGAATGCCCTGCGTCAACTTCTCCTCGTTGCCCGCACCAAACTGGTCAAGCGCCTTAATAGGCATAAGCTTGCCCTTCCATCTGCCCCTGGCCGGAGAAGCCTCCCCCGCTTGCGCCGCCGCCGCAATAATGCCTGCGACTGCCGTCCCATGACCATTATCGTCCTGGGCGGATTTACGGGTATTGACGAGATTGATTCCGGGCAGCAAATAAGGCTTCAGCTCGGGACGATTAAAATCGATCCCCGTATCGATAATCGCAATCGTTGCCGTGACGTCTTTGTCTAACAGCGCCCAGGCATCCTCTATGCCGATCGTCCTAATAAATTCGGGCAGCGGCGGCGCAAGATGCGGAGCGTTCTTGATCATATCCGTTGTGCCGATGGCTTGGGCATGAACGGCAGGCGCCCGCTGCATGCTCCCCCAATCGTCCGCTAACCGGGGAGGGATTAGGACAGCAGTGCTCAGAAGAACGACGGATAATGTCGAAATCGCGGCTCGACTGCCAGGTACGAACGTTAGCATGATCGCGCTAAACTGTTTCCCGCCCTTGTTCATCTCGCCTCCGCCGCCTTTCGCCCTCGCATGCATTCTATTGTAGCTGCGCCGCCTGACAAATTTCTGAATGAATTCTCCGACAACGACGCATATTCTTTATTACCCATGTTGCATTCTTCTTAATTTCGATTTTCAAGCCCTGTTTCCCTGCTTCTGGCGACAAAATGGGGACTAAGGTCGCAATTTGTCACAAAAATGTAAAACCGCCGAGACGAACCGTCCCGACGGTTTATTCCTAAGCCTTTATGCTTAATAATCTCAACGCACCAGAAAATCGACCGGTATAGAGAACAGATCGTTGATCCAATTAAGAATCGGCACGGGCAGAAACCCAAGTACCAATGTCGCTGCAGTACATAGCCAGATCGTAATCGTCGCCGGAACCGTCAGCTTCAGTCTCGAATCCGTCGCTCCGCTTCTCATATACATCTGACGAATGATCGAAAAATATACCGCATAGGACACAATTGTCGTGACGAGCATAATCGCCGCCAACCAGTATGTCTTCGTCTGAATGGTACTGAATAATATGAACAGTTTTCCGAAGAAGCCGCCGGTTATCGGCAAGCCGGCCAACGAGCACAGCAGCACGGTCATAGCCCCGGCCGTCCAAGGCGCCCGATGATACAATCCCGCAAAGCCCGATACCGTTTCATTGCCGGAATCGCGCGTCACGATTAGAAGAACCGTAAACGCTCCGATATTCATAAAGGCGTAAGCTACCAGATAATAGATAAATTCCGAGAACATCGAAGTATGAATATCCGCGAACCCAAGCGCCAGAGGGGTTAGCAGAATACCGGCGTTAGCTACGCCGGACAGCGCAAGCAGTCGCTTGAAGTTGCGCTGGCGCAGCGCTCCCGCCGTACCTACGATCATCGCCGCGGCGGCAAGAATGCCGAGCCCGAGGAAAACGTCCTGCTGCAGGAACGATTCGCCGGCGGGAACGAGATTCGCCGAATTGATGAAAATCCGATACAGCATCGCAAAAGCGGCGCCTTTGGCGACAACCGCCAGGAACGTCGTTACCGGTGTCGGGGCGCCCTGATACACATCAGGCGACCAGGCATGGAACGGCGCCAGTGCCAGCTTCGCCGCGAAACCCGCCAGCATCAGGAAGAAGCTGATATACAGCAGCGCCTCCGAATTCTCAATCGCAGAGCCGAGGTTGACGCGAATCTGCGCAACGTTCGTCGATCCCGTAATTCCGTACAGGAAGGACATCCCGTACAAAATAAACGCAGACGCCGTTCCCCCTGTAACGAAATACTTAAACGCCGCTTCGCTGGACAGCTTGTTTTTCTTCCTCACACCTACCAAAATATACGATGTGATGCTGAGCAGCTCCAAGCCGACAAACAACGTAATCAAATCTCCGGATGAGGACATGACCATCGCGCCGAGCGTCGCCGGAAGCACGAGCGAGTACATCTCGCTCTTGATCGGAACATCCTCGTCCTTAACCGCTCCGAGAGACGAGAAAACGATAAACGCAGACGCCCCCAAGAAGACCAGCTTCAAAAGATTGCCGAAGTCGTCGACACGGTAGCTTCCCGCCAATAGCTCAACGACGCCCGAATCGGTTCTCGTCAGATCGCTCATGAGCAAGACGACGAACACTCCCGAGACCAGCAGGCCGACAAGCGTCAGCCACCCGACGACATACTGGCTTGCCCTTCGGGGCAACACCAGATCCAGCAGCGTCAGGAGCACGGCAAATCCGGTTAAAATCAGTTCGGGGGTCACGTACCACAAATCGCTCAAAGTCAAAGCGAGCTTAGTTTCCATGTTAACCCCCCACCCTTGTCTGTAATTGTTCCAGCAATGCGCCGAAGCCGTTCTGCATCAGATCGGTCAGCAGGGATGGGTATACGCCCAGCAAGACGATTAGCGCGGATAGCGCGACCATCGGCAGCGCTTCGATGAATCGGGCGTCTTTCAGCTCGGCGTACTTCTCATTCAACGCCCCGTAGGTGATGTTCAGCACGCTTCGCAGCACGTATATCGCCGCCAGCAGAACTCCCAGCACGCCGATAGCGGTCAGAACCTTCATCGAACCGAACAGCCCCAGGAAAGACAGGAATTCTCCGACGAAGCCCGACAATCCCGGAAGCCCAAGCGAAGCAAGTCCCGTCAACAGCAAAATGCCGGATGTGAACGGCATCGCTTTGGCCAATCCGCCCAGCTTGCCCAGCTCCGTCGTTCCCGTTCGTTCGTAAATATTGCCGACGATCAGGAAGAACAGCGCCGAGATCAAACCGTGCGACACCGATTGGAAGATCGCCCCTTGCAGGCCAACCTCCTCTAAAGAAGCGATACCCAGCAATACGATGCCCATATGGCTGATACTCGAGTAAGCCAATACCAGCCTGAACTCATTCTGCACGCAAGCCAGAACCGCCCCGTACAAAATGTTGATAACGCCGAGTACAGCCAGCACCGTCGTCCAAGAGCTCGCCTGCTCCGGAAACAAGCCCAGCGCAAAGCGAATCAACCCGTATACGCCCATCTTCAGCAAAATGCCGGAGTGGATCATGACGACCGCCGGCGGAGCTTCGACATGCACCTTCAGCATCCACGTATGGAACGGGAAGATCGGCACCTTGATTCCGAAGGCAACGAGGAGCAAGATGAACGCCGCCCAGCGCATGTTATCCGACAGGAACCATACCGGATTCATTGCGTTGTTGGCAAATGCCCCCCCATCCTGCAAGTTGCCAAGCAGGATATCGTAGTTGCCGGAGAAAAAGAAATTGACATTGTCGGTTGAACCGAAGCCCAGAGTGGCGATCAGGATCAAGAAGGCGAACAGCATCGCGGCCGACCCCAGCCCATTATAGACAAGGAAACGAGTCGCAGCCCTCTCCCGCCCGTAATACCCCCAAATGCCAATCAGGAAAAACATCGGAATAAGCGTCACTTCGAAGAAAATAAAGAATAAGACCAGGTCCCGCGCCAGAAAAACGCCGTATATTCCCGTCAGCAGCAGCAAAAATAGAAAATAGTACGTTTTCCAGCGTTTACGGATATGCACAGAAGCGAGAGCAGCCATCGTCGAGACGATACTCGTTAGCAGAAGCAACGGCAGCGAGATGCCGTCTACGGCCAGATGGTACTCAAAGCTCAGTTTTAGAGACTCAACCCCGTTGAAAGCCTCGACATTCAGCGGAATCGCCAGCCACTCCATTTGCTCGGAGTATGCCGCTCCCCCCACGGAAGGATTGTAGGAAGCGAACAGCCATAGAGTCAACAGAAGCGGAATGAGCGTAAACACAATGGCGGTTCCGCGTATCCAACTGTTTTTGCCGCTAGGCAGCAAGAGCACGACAAGTGCGCCAAGGAGCGGCACGAATGTAATCAGAGACAGAACCGGCAGGTCCTCCAGCATTACCAGAACCTCCTTCCGGCGAGCGCGACCATCAGAATCACGATGCCGATCACGGCGGCCAGCGCGTAAGCTTGAACTTGCCCGCTCTGCAGCCTGGAATTCAGTCTGCCGACCGCGCCGACCGCATGGCCGGACAGCCGGACAAGACCGTCGATCACATATTCGTCGAACAGCTCGAGCAGCTTGCCAAGTCCATAAAGCGGCTTGACGAATACGACCTGATAGAGCTCATCGATGTAATATTTGCGCTCGAGCAACTTAACAAGTCCCGGAACGCGGGAAGAAACGGCGTCTCTCCGAATCGTTCCCTTGGCGTACATCAACCATCCGATGTAGATGCCGAGCAATCCGACGGCCGCAGATACGATCATCACGAGACCGCTGACATGGTGCTCCGCTTCCCCTCCGAGCAGCCAACCGCCCAGCCAACCGTTAAACGGCGTCTCCACAAAACCGGAGACAACTGCCAGCACAGCCAGCACGATCAGCGGTATGGTCATAACGGAGGAAGACTCCTTGGCCGCTTGACCCTCCTTGGGCTTGCCCGCGAAGACGAGGAAGAATAGCCTTGCCATATAGAGTGCGGTGAAGAATGCGGCGACCAAGGCAACAATGAACAAAATCGGCTGCTTATCCAGAGCAACGGTCAGAATCGCGTCTTTCGACCAGAAGCCCGACAGCGGAGGAATTCCCGACAAGGCGAGCGCGCCGATGCCGAACGTCCAGGCCGTGATCTTCATTTTGCCGCCGAGGCCGCCCATCTCCCGAATGTCCTGTGTATGTACGCTATGAATGACGCTGCCGGCTCCAAGGAACAGCAATGCCTTGAAAAATGCGTGCGTAAACAGGTGAAACATCGCCCCCGTAACAGAGCCGACGCCTAGCGCCAGCATCATGTAGCCAAGCTGGCTAACCGTCGAGAAAGCGAGAATCCGCTTAATATCGTTCTGCGCCAAACCGATCGTCGCCGCGAAGATCGCTGTGAACGCGCCGATAATCGCCACCGTATTCATCGCCACCTGCGACGCTTCGAAAATATCGAAGGTGCGAGCCACGAGGAAGACGCCGGCTGCGACCATCGTCGCCGCATGGATCAAGGCGCTGATCGGCGTCGGACCTTCCATCGCGTCCGGAAGCCAGACGTGCAGCGGGAATTGGCCGGACTTGCCGACCGCTCCGAGGAAGATCAGCAGCGCGATCAACGTCGTAATTCCCGTGGAGATGACGCCTCCCTGAGTATCGAACACGTTATGGATCGAGGTGAAATCCAAAGCCTGCCCCGGCATATACCAGAACAGCAGCAGAATGGCGATTAACAAGCCCAAGTCGCCGATCCGGGTGACGATAAAAGCTTTCTTCGCCGCTGCTTTAGCTTCCGGCTTCTGATACCAGAAGCCGACGAGCAGGAAGGAGCATACGCCGACCAGCTCCCAGAAAATGTAGAAGGTTAAAAGGTTGTCCGCCAGCACCAAGCCCAGCATCGAGCTTGTAAACAGCGCCACATAGGCATAGAAAGTCGAGATTCTCTCGTCTTTCTTCATATATCCTTGCGAGTACAGATTCACAAGGAACGCCACCAGCGTAACGACGACCAGCATCAGCGTGGACAGATTCGTCACTTCGAAGCCCGCCATCAGCTTCAGCTTGCCAATGGTGATCCATTCGAATTGCTTGCTGTACTCCGGCGCGTCGCTCGCCATTCTCTCCGTAGCAAGACATAATGCCAGCACGAGGGACGCGAACGAAGCCACCGTACCGATCCAGGCGCCGGTTTTTCCTAACGATTTTCCGGCTCCGGTCAATAGGATAAAAGCGACAAACGGAAGCAGCGGAATCAGCCAAGCGTATTCGGTAAAGAAGGTGCTCATAAAGTTACCTCCTCAACTCGTCGAATTCATCCACGTTCACCGTAGCGCGGCTGCGATAGAAGACGATCAATATCGCGATGCCGACCGCGGCTTCCGCCGCCGCGACCGAGATGGTGAACAAGGAGAAGATTTGTCCCGTCAGCGACGGGAGCACTCCGTATTTGGAGAAGGCGATCAGGTTGAGGTTCGCGGCGTTAAGCATCAGCTCGATCGAAAGCAGCACGATGATCGCGTTGCGCTTCGTCAGCACGCCGTACAGCCCGATGCAGAACAAAACCGCCGCCAGCGTTAAGTAGGAGGACAGCATGCTCATTCCGCGTCCTCCTCTCTCTTCGCCAGAGCGATCGCTCCGATAAAGGCGACCGTCAGCAGAACGGAAGTCAACTCGAACGGAATCGCATATTGGGTGAACATCAGAATGCCGATTTCCCTCGTATTGTCTTCAGAAGCCAATGCCGTCGGGACTTGAAAAGTCGCATTGCGGATCCCGAAGAACAGAATGCCGAACAAGCAAATGCATCCGATCGCCGCCAGCGTCTCCAAGAACGGCCTTGCCGGCTCTCGTCCTTCCCCGTCGTGCTTGGTCATCATGATGCCGAAGATCATCAGGATCGTAATCGCGCCTACATATAGCAGCACCTGCACGAAAGCGAGAAATTCCGCCTCCAGCACGACATACAACCCGGCCAACGAGATAAACGTGAAAGCAATCGAGAGCGTCGTATGCACAACCTTGGTAAAATTGATCGCCAGCACCGCTCCGACGATCGCGCACACCGACAATATGAAGAACGCGACGAATTCTCCCGTAAATTCAATATTGAAGTTGAACACCGGTTATTTGGCGCCCCCTTTCGGAGAGCCGATGTTGTTATTGTCCAGGCGAACGTTCGTATTGTTGTCGAACAGCCACTGTTTGTCCTTGAACAGTTCGTCCCGACTGTAAGCCGCCAGCTCGAAATTGTTCGTCATGACGATCGCCTCGGTCGGGCATACCTCCGTGCACAGGTCGCAGAGTATGCAGATTTCGAAATTGACGTCGAACGTATCGATGACCTTGCCCTTCTTTTCCGGATCCGGATTCGGCTTGCCCGTCAGCGTAATGCAATCGGTCGGACAAATCCGCGCGCACTGGTTGCAGACGATGCACTTGTCCGGCTCGAAGTATTGAATCCCGCGGAACCTTTCCGGCATCTGGATCGGGATGTCGGGATACGCGTACGTCAGCTTTTTGGTCCCCATCGTTTTCAGGGTCACGCCTAGTCCTTTGAGCATGCCTTTCACGGCGTCCGCCTCCCTATCCCATCAATTCTATGCCAATTGCCGTCAAGAAAATATTGAGAATCGCCAGCGGCAGCAGTACCTTCCATGCCATGCCCATCAACTGATCGACGCGCAGCCGCGGGAACGTCGCCCGCATCCAGAACAGGAAGAAGACGATAAAAGCGAATTTCAGGAAAAACCAGATTAATCCCGGAATGAAGTCAAGCTGCGGAATCGGCGCGTTCCAGCCGCCAAGGAACAGAATCGTCGTCAGACAGGCGATCGCATACACGTAAATGTACTCCGAAAGCATGAAGAACGCGAAGCGGAAACCGCTGTACTCGACGTGGTAGCCTGCGACCAGCTCGGATTCCGCTTCCGGCAAGTCAAACGGCGTACGATTGAGCTCGGATACCGCGGCGATAACGAAGATCGCGAATCCGAGAATTTGCGGCAGGAAGTTCCAATGCCAGAAGTAGCCGCTCTGCGCCAGCACGATCTCCCGCAGGTTCAAGCTTCCGGTCATCATCACGACGCCGACGACCGACATAACTAGCGGCACCTCATAGCTGATCATCTGCGCCGCGGAGCGCATGCCGCCCAGCAGGGAGTATTTGTTGTTCGATGCCCAGCCGGCGATAACGATTCCGATCGTCGTAATTCCGGAGAGCGCGATATAGTAGAGGAACCCGACGTTCAAGTCCGCAAACTGCAAATTCATCGAATAAGGAATGAAAGCAAGCACCAGGAACGAAGGAATGAAGGCCAGCACCGGCGCCAAAATGAACAGTCCGCGATCCGCCTTGCGCGGGATCGTATCTTCCTTCAGCAGCAGCTTGGCGACGTCGGCCACCGTCTGGAGCAAGCCGAGCGGTCCTGTCCGGTTCGGCCCTTTGCGATACTGCATCCAACCGATGACCTTGCGCTCGAAATAAATCGCATACGTAACAAACACGATAACGACCGCGAGCACGCCGATTCCCCCGGCAATGAAGATCGCCGCGTTGCCCCAGCTTAACGGTTCATCCAAGAAGCGTTGCATCAGCAGTCAACCTCCCCCAGCACGATATCGATGCCGCCGAGAATCGTAACGAGGTTCGTCATGCTTTCGCCGACGAGCAGCTTCGGCAGAATCTGCAAATTGACGAACGAAGGTCTGCGGAACTTCAGCCGATACGGCTCCGCCTTGCCCTTGGACACGATGTGGCAGCCGATCTCTCCGCGCGGCGATTCGATGCGGACGTAAATCTCTCCGGCGGGAGGACGGATGGCCCGAGGCACCTTGCCCATCGTATCGCCTTCTCCCGGAAACTGCTCCAGCGCCTGCTCGAGAATGCGCAAGCTCTGTTCAATCTCCGCAATGCGAATCAAGTAACGATCGTAGCAGTCCCCGTTCTTGCCTACCGGGACGTCGAACTTGAACCGATCGTACAAGCTGTACGGCTCCGCTTTGCGCAGGTCCCACTGCACGCCCGTACATCTCAAGTTCGCCCCCGACAAACCGTAGCTGATCGCCGTCTCCGCGTCGTATTGACCGATTCCTTTTACCCGCGACAGAAAGATTTCGTTGCCGCTAACGAGGTTGTGATACTCGTCAAGCCGAAAGTACATATCCTTGACAAACGTCTTCACTCGATCGATCCAGCCCTCGGGCGCGTCCCACTTCACGCCTCCGACCCGCATGTAATTGTACGTCAGCCGCGCTCCGCACAATTCATTGAACAGCCCCAGTACGCGTTCCCGGTCGCTAAAGGCGTACAGGAACGGACTAAGGGCTCCGATGTCCAGCAAATAAGTACCCCACCAGACCAAATGACTGGCGACTCGCTGCAGCTCCATCACAATCAGACGCATAAACTCCGCTCGCTCCGGAATTTCCAGCCCCATCATTTTCTCCACCGCATGACAGAGAACATAATTGTTCGTCATCGCGGATACATAGTCCATTCGATCCGTGTAAGGAACGATCTGCGTAAAATTCAAATCTTCCGCCAGCTTCTCCGTACCGCGATGCAAATAACCCATGACCGGAGTCGCTTCCGTGATGATTTCCCCATCCAGCTTAACAATGATCCGAAACACGCCGTGCGTGCTCGGATGCTGCGGGCCTACGTTCAACAGCAGCTCTTCAGTACGAATCACGTGATCTTACACCTCCGGGTCCAGCGGAACGTAGTCTTTGCGAAGCGGATGGCCGACCCAATCGTCGGGCATCATGATGCGTCTCAAATCCGGATGTCCGGGAAAATCGACGCCCAGCAAGTCGTAAATTTCTCTCTCGTTCCAGTTCGCCGTCTCCCAGATCGGAGTGGCGGACGCGACGGACGGATTGTCCCGATCCGTACGTACCTTCACGCAATAACCTTCGCGGGCGTTCATGTTCCACGGGTAGTACACGACTTCCATGTGAGTCTCGTAATCTACGCCGGAAACATTGCGCAAATACTTGCAGCCCAGCTCCGCGTGATCGCAGAACAGCCTTGCCGCCTGCTCCCAACGGTCGTTCTTGATCACGAGCGTCGGCAGGTGATCGTTCGCTTCATTGATATAGGCTTCCTCTACCGCATCCTCCGCGACAAGCTCGCGCAGCATCGCCGCAACGCGATCAAGACGGGGCTGGCTCGGCGAAGGAGGTTTCGGCGGAGGCGCATCGCCTCCCGCGCTCCCGTCTCCGCCTGCAGCCGTCGCGGGCGCGCCTCCTTGCGCAGCCGCTTGGGCCGCTGCGGCCTTGGCCGCCTCGCGAGCCTCCAGCGCAGCTTTACGCCGCGCCGCCTTCTCCTCATCCGTCTCCTTGCGACGTTCCGGAGCCGGCGCGAACGCATCGCCTTCGCCTGCCGCCGAAGCGGCCGAGGCCGGTGCCGCTGGCGTCGCCTGCGTATCCCCTGCGACGGGCTGCGCACTTGCGGCTCCCGCAGATGCGCCTCCTTTCGCCGCTTCGGCGGCCGCCAGTGCCGCTGCTACCTTGGCCGCTTCGCGAGCCTCAAGCGTCGCTTTACGGCGGGCCGCCTTCTCTTCGTCCGTCTCCTTGCGACGTTCCGGAGCCGGCGCTGGCGCAGCGTCCTCGACTGTCGGCGGCGCTGCCGCTGCCGGTGCCTCTGCCGGCTGTGCTTCAGGCTTCGCCGCTACATCCTCGGCTTCCGTCTGCGCGCTATCCGCCACTGGCTCCGCTGCTGCTTGCTCCTGTTGCTTTTCCTCGTTCGCCTGCTCCTTTGCCGCGTCCGCCTCTTGTTGGTCCGCTGCTTCCGCAGCAGCAGCCTCTGCCGGCGCCGGCGCTTCCGGAGATTTATTTTCTATCGTATTTTCGTCTTCCCGTTTGTTCTCTTCGCTCATCGGCTAGTCACCTGCTTCCCGGTTTTTGCCTCGTAGCGAATTTTCGCCTGCAGTTTATTGATTCCATAGATTAGAGCGGCAGGGTTCGGCGGACAGCCTGGTATGTACACATCAACGGGAACGATCTGGTCGACTCCCTTCACGACGGAGTAGGACTTGACGTACGGGCCACCAGCCGTTGCGCAGGACCCCATCGCAATGACCCACTTCGGCTCGGGCATTTGGTCGTACAGACGCTTGAGCAGCGGCGCCATCTTCTTGGTCACCGTTCCCGATACGATCATCACGTCAGCCTGACGAGGCGATGTCCGAAACATAACCCCGAAACGGTCCAAATCGTAATGGGCCCCGCCCGCAGCCATCATTTCGATCGCGCAGCATGCCAAACCGAAGGTCAGCGGCCATAGCGAATTGCTTCGCGCCCACCCCTTCAATTGTTCAATGGTGCCAAAGAAAACGTTACGCTCCACTTCCTTCCGGTCCTCCGGAGATACGTTCGCTAAATCGAGTTCCATTTGAACACCTTCTTTCTCCATGCATACACCAGACCAACGAGCAGCAAGCCCGCAAAAATCAGCATCTCAATTAATGCAAATAGACCAAGCTGATTGTAAGCTACGGCCCAAGGGTACAGAAATACGGTTTCGACATCGAATACGACAAACATAAGCGCGTACAAGTAGTACCTGACGTTAAAGCGGATCTGGCTGTCTCCAACCGGCTCGTTGCCGCTCTCGTAAGTGGTCATTTTCTCTTCGGTAGGTTTTTTGGGCCTAAGAATTGAACCGAGCCACAGCACGAAAATCGGAAAAGCGATACCTAGTACCAAGAAGACCGTAACAATGACGTATGAATTGATATAATTCTCCACTGCAACGCCTCCGCAAACAGGTGAATTTACCCCATAATTATAGCAAATGCTCCCAATCAAGTCCATGAAAAAAGCGTTTTCAATGGAAGTTGTCCAATCTTGTCGAAAGGTAGAGGAGGAAAATATTGGGGTATTGGACGCTCTCTTATACATATATATGCTGCTTTGTCCCCGCTAGTCCAGAGCGCGCAAGGAACCGCCGAGCTCATGCTCCGGCGGTTCCTTCGATCTCTATCCTACTTATGCCAGCGTCGCTTTCAGCATCCAAACCTGCTTTTGCAGCTCTTCCACCTGGCCGATCAGCATATCCGAAGTTGCGGTGTCTTCCGCTTCTTCAGCCGAGGAAGCGGCCGCTTTCAGCCCTTCAATCAGCTCCTTCAGATCCTCGATCGTGGCCGACAGCATGTCATTCTCCGTCTTGGCTTTATCTGCTTCCTTTATCGTCGCCTGCGCAAGAAATTCCTTCATCGTCGATACCGGTTTGCCCTCGATTGAGAGAATCCGTTCCGCAAGCTCGTCCAGCTTGAGAGCCGCCATGTCGTACAGCTCTTCGAATTTCGCATGCAGCACGGGGAAATGCGGCCCTTTCACATACCAATGATAATGGTGAAGCTTAAAATATAGCACCGACCAATTGGACAACTGTACGTTCAACTTATCCGTCAACGAATTCGAATTCATCTGAGCCACTCCTTAAACTTTTTGTCTATCTCTAATGTACCCCTTCTCGTCGAAATGAATCAGTGACACCCGTCACTTCTGACTCCTATTCATCCTCGCTTGCCGACATAGTTCCCCTTCTGAGCAAAAGGGATACCGGCGAATAAACGCATACGAGACAGCGATCACACGTAAAAAAACCGCCCAACGGGAGATCGCGTTCGATCTTCCGCCAGGCGGTCGATAAAGCCGTTTATTGGTTCCGATGCTGCTGTTCCCGCTCGTGGACCGTTTCCAGCCGCAAGATGGCGCGCTGCAGCGCCAGTTCAGCGCGAGCCGCGCTGATGTCCGCTTGCTTCTGCGCGAGACGGCGCTCAGCCCGTTCCTTCGCAAGACGCGCGCGGGAAACGTCGATGTCCGACTCCAGCTCGGCAGCTTCGGCCAGAATAACGACTTTGTCCTTGCGCACTTCCATAAAACCGCCGTGAACGGCAATGAATTCGTTCGTATTGCCGATCTTGGCTTTAACCGGAGCCACTTTCAGCGGCGTAACCAGAGGAATATGGTTGGGCAGAATGCCGAGCTCGCCGGCCACGCCTTTAACGACGACCATATTCACGTCTTTCTCGTAAACCTTGTGCTCCGGAGTGACGATCTCCAACCGTAAGGTACTCATATCGATCCCTCCAAACCAGCCGCCGGATTAAACCTCAGCAGCGAGTTTCTTCGCTTTCTCGACCGCTTCCTCGATAACGCCGACGTTGTGGAAAGCCGGTTCCGGAAGATCGTCGTGCTTGCCTTCGAGGATTTCCTTAAAGCTGCGGATCGTTTCTTTGATCGGAGCATAGACTCCAGGGATGCCGTTGAACGCCTCTGCAACGTGCAGCGGTTGGGACAGGAACAGTTGAATGCGGCGAGCGCGTTGAACGACCTGTTTGTCTTCGTCGGACAACTCGTCCATACCGAGGATGGCGATGATGTCTTGAAGCTCTTTGTAACGCTGCAGCAATTTCTTAACGCCTTGCGCTACAGTGTAGTGCTCTTCGCCGACGATTTCCGGCGCAAGAATCCGGGAAGAGGAAGCCAGCGGGTCAACCGCCGGGAAAATCCCCATTGCCGCGATGTTACGCTCCAGGTTCGTCGTCGCATCCAAGTGAGCGAACGCCGTAGCCGGAGCCGGGTCGGTATAGTCATCCGCAGGTACGTAGATCGCTTGGATCGACGTTACGGAGCCTTTTTTCGTAGAGGTGATACGCTCTTGCAGTTGACCCATCTCGGTTGCCAGCGTAGGTTGGTAACCAACCGCGGAAGGCATACGGCCGAGGAGTGCCGATACTTCGGAGCCCGCTTGCGTGAAGCGGAAAATGTTGTCGACGAACAGCAGAACGTCGCGGCCTTCTTCATCGCGGAAATATTCCGCCATCGTCAGACCCGTCAGAGCAACGCGCATACGCGCGCCCGGAGGCTCGTTCATCTGACCGAACACCATCGCCAGTTTCGCGATAACGCCGGATTCCGTCATCTCGTGGTAGAGGTCGTTACCTTCACGGGTACGCTCCCCTACGCCGGCGAATACGGAGATACCGCCGTGCTCGGATGCGATGTTGTGGATGAGCTCCTGCATCAGAACGGTTTTACCTACGCCTGCGCCGCCGAACAGACCGATCTTACCGCCCTTGGTGTAAGGCGCGAGCAAGTCGACGACTTTGATTCCCGTCTCCAGCATTTCCGTCTGGGTCGTCAAATCTTCGAAAGAAGGCGCTTGACGGTGGATCGGGTTCGTATTCGCGCGGTCGACTTCGCCTTTGCCGTCGATCGAATCGCCCAATACGTTAAATACCCGGCCCAATGTCGCAGGACCTACAGGAATCGTGATCGGTACGCCTAAGTCGACCGCTTCCGTTCCTCTAACCAAACCGTCGGTAGAGGACATCGCAACCGCGCGAACCAGATTGTCGCCAAGGTGCTGCGCGACTTCAACCGTAAGGCTGACGTCGGTGCCGCTAGCGCTCTCGGCCTTCGCTTCAATTTTAATCGCATTGAGAATGTCAGGCAGATGACCGTGGTCGAACTCGATGTCGACAACAGGCCCCAGAACCTGAACAACGCGCCCTTTGCTCATGGATTTACCTCCTAAAATAGTGCGACCAACGAGTTGCGCCTTGCATCTACGGTTGGTCGTCACGATAGTGCGATCACTGAGCAATCGTCACAATTGTTATTGCTGTGCGTTCGCTCCCGCGACGATCTCCGAGATTTCCTGAGTAATTGCCGCTTGACGAGCACGGTTGTAATGCAGCGTCAAATCGGCGATCATCTTCGTCGCATTCTTCGTCGCATTGCCCATTGCCGTCATACGCGCTCCGAACTCGCTCGCTTTGCCCTCCAGCACTGCGCTGAACACGAGCGTCTCTGCGTATTTAGGCAAAAGCACGTTAAGCACCTCTTCGGCGGACGGCTCGTATTCGTATTCGGCTTTTTCGGCTCCCGCGGCGATATCGCCAAGCGGAAGCAAGCGTTTAAGCGTCGGAATTTGGGTGACTGCGTTCCTGAATTCGTTGTAAGCCAAGTGAAGCTCGTCGTACTTGCCTTCTTCGAAGCCTTGAACCGCTTTGGCCGCAACCTCTTTAATGTCCGAGAACTTAGGAGAATCGGACAGTCCGGTCACTTCCTCGACGATCGGAATACCGCGTCGCTGGAAGAAGTCGCGCCCTTTACGGCCGATCACGAATACGGCGTACTCGTCCTTCGAGTTATGCTTCTCTTTAATCGTCAACAGCACTTTACGCAAAATGTTGGCGTTGTATCCTCCGGCAAGACCGCGATCCGAGGTAATCACCAGATAGGCCGTTCTTTTGATCGGACGGCTCTGGAGCATCGGATGCTTGCTGCCTCCCGAAGCGGATGCAATGCTGGATACGACTTCCTTCAGCTTGTCCGTATAGGGTCGAGCGGAGACGGCTGCTTCCTGGGCTCTTCTCAGCCGCGAAGCGGCGACCATCTCCATCGCTTTCGTAATCTGCTTCGTATTCTGCTTACTCTTGATCGAGCGCTTGATCTCGCGCATCCCTTTAGCCAATCGTTTCACCACCTTATTGCCAGGCTTGCCGACGGCAAACCCGGCTCAAGCTTATTGTTGCGACTCGAGTTCCATGTTCCGAATCTATCTTATGCCGATGTGTTGAAGCCCTTCTTGAACGTCGCGATCGCGTCGATCAGAGCGCTGTCGGTATCGGCCGTCAAATCCTTCGTATCGCGGATCGACTGGAAGATTTCCGGACGGTTCACTTCCACATAAGCAAGGAACTCCGCTTCGAAGCGACGAACGTCTTGTACGGGGATCGTGTCCAGATGGCCTTTGGTTACGATATACAGAGATACGACTTGGCGCTCGACCGGAAGCGGCTGATTAACGCCTTGCTTCAAAATTTCGAGCGTACGGATTCCGCGATCCAGACGCGACTTCGTCACTTTATCGAGGTCGGAGCCGAATTGCGCGAACGCAGCCAATTCGCGATATTGCGCGAGGTCGGTTTTGAGCGTGCCCGCAACCTTCTTCATCGCTTTAATTTGAGCGGAGCTACCTACCCGGGATACAGAAATACCGACGTTAACCGCCGGACGTTGACCGGAATAGAACAGGTCTGCTTCAAGGAAGATTTGACCGTCGGTAATCGAGATTACGTTGGTCGGAATATAAGCGGAGACGTCGCCCGCTTGCGTCTCGATGAACGGCAGAGCGGTCATCGAACCGCCGCCCTTCTCGTCGCTCAGCTTAGCAGCGCGCTCAAGAAGACGGGAGTGCAAGTAGAATACGTCGCCCGGATAAGCTTCACGGCCCGGAGGACGACGAAGCAAGAGGGACAATTCGCGGTATGCGGCGGCTTGCTTCGTCAAGTCATCATAGATGATCAGAACGTGCTTGCCGTTGTACATGAATTCTTCGCCCATCGATACGCCCGTATAAGGAGCGAGATAGAGCAATGGAGCCGGTTCGGACGCGTTCGCCGTTACGACGATTGTGTAGTCGAGGGCGCCATGTTTGCGCAGCGTTTCAACCAAGCCGCGCACGGTCGATTGCTTCTGACCGATTGCAACGTAGATACAGATAACTCCGTTGCCTTTCTGGTTAACGATTGTATCGACCGCAATCGTCGTCTTACCCGTCTGACGGTCGCCGATGATCAATTCCCGTTGGCCGCGGCCGATCGGAATCATCGCGTCGATCGCTTTGATACCGGTCTGCATTGGCTCGTGAACGGATTTACGATCCATAACGCCCGGAGCCGGGGATTCGATAGGACGGGTTTTCGTCGTGTTGATCGGTCCGTTGCCGTCAATCGGCTGACCCAGAGCGTTCACGACGCGGCCGAGCAATTGCTCGCCGACCGGAACTTCCATGATGCGGCCGGTTCTTTTTACTTGGTCGCCTTCGCGGATGCCTGTGTAAGGACCCATGATAACGACACCGACGTTGTCTTCTTCCAAGTTGAGGGCCATGCCGATAACGCCGCCTTCAAACTCGAGAAGCTCTCCCGCCATACATTTTTCCAAACCGTGCACGCGCGCGATTCCGTCACCGACCTGGATGACGGTGCCGACGTCGACGACTTGAATATCGGATTGATATTGCTCGATCTGCTTCTTGATCAGAGTACTGATCTCTTCGGGCCTAATACTCAATTCGTTCACCCCTGTCTCCATTGCTTGCAAATGGTATTATTATTCGTTAGATCGCCGCGGTCTGCAGCGTTTTGTCCAGACGTTCGAGTTTGCCCTTCAGGCTGCCGTCGTACAGCGTGTCGCCGATGCGAACGGTCAGGCCTCCGAGCAGTTCGGGGTTTACGGAATTCGTAACCCGTATGGTCTTGCCTAGCAGAGCGCCGAATTTCTCCGCGAGATTCGACTTCTCCTGTTCGCTAAGCGGAGCAGGCGAGGTCACGTGAGCATCCGCCCGGCCGAGAGCTTCGCCCGCCACTTGCAAATAAGCGTCCAATACGCCGGCCAATTCGCCTTCGCGTCCGCGCTCGATCAGCAAGCCGACGGCGTTCAGGACGATCGGCGACACATCCGCGCCGAACGCTTGAAACAGCGTCTTTTTTTTCGTGTCCAACGTGATGTTGGGCGCCACGAGGAATGCGCGAAGATCGGCATTTCCTGCAACGACGTCTACGATCAGCTTAAGCTGGCTCTCGGTTTCCGCGACGAGCCCTTTATCGTTGGCCGCTTGGAATAGCGCCTTCGCATAGCGCTTGGCGACTACCGAAGCGCGGCTCATGATTTATTCCCTACATTCTGCAGGTATTGATCGACAAGCTCCTTCTGGGACTGCTCGTCGACTTGTTTCTCGATAATCTTGGAAGCGATCAGGACGGACAGGCCGCTGACTTGCGCTTTAAGCGCGGCAACTGCCTTATTCTTCTCGGCTTCGATCTCGCGAACCGCCTCTTCCTTGATGCGGTTGGACTCGTCGCGAGCGGCTTGAACGATATCGTCCGCCTGGCGGGAGCTAGTCGTTCTAGCTTGCTCGATAATATCGTGAGCTTCTTTGCGCGCTTGCTGAAGCGCTTGCTTCTGCTCCTCGATGAATTGATCCGCTTCCGCGCGATTTTTTTCCGCGCTGTTCATTTGCTCGAGAACCATCTGGCGACGTTTCTCCATGATGCTGAACAACGGTTTGAACGCATACCGCTGCAGTAGTAAGAACAAAATTAGAAACGCAACTAATTGAACAAAAAAGTTGGACCAAACAATGTTTTCCAACACGGATCTTCACTCCTTTCATACGGCTTTACTTAAGCTGTTTCGTGCTTCGCAAAACGAAGGCGTGGAGGCATCGCACTCCCCGCCTTATTCTTGTTACCGTATTACTCAGCTTGACCCATCAAGATGAATGCAAGAACGAGCGAGATGATCGGAAGGGCTTCTACCAGACCTACGCCGATGAACGCCGTCGTTTGCAGGGAACCGCGCAGCTCAGGCTGACGGGAGATTCCTTCGATTGTTTTGCTGAAGATCATACCGTTACCGATACTTGCGCCGAACGCACCAAGACCAAAAACAATTGCCGCTGCCAACAGACCGTATACCATTTTGTAAATCCTCCTCAAGAGTGTGGGTTTATTTTTAATGGGTAATTCCTATGGGTTAGTGCTCGTCGTGAATACTTGCCTGACCGATGTACACCATCGTCAACATCGTAAATACGAACGCTTGGATCGCGCCTACGAAAATACTGAAACCCTGCCAAACCATGAGCGCCGGAATGCCGACCCAGCCCATCCCGAGGATGATCCCGATCATGACTTCGCCTGCATAAATGTTACCGTAAAGCCGGAGACCTAGCGTAAGCGGCTTAGCGGCCGTCTCAATCAGGTTGATCGGTAGGAAGAATGGCCACGGCTCAAAATAGTGCTTCAGGTAGTGCTTGCGATTATGACGCACGCCTTGGATATGCGACAGTACGATAACCGTAAGAGCCAGAGCCATCGTCATTGCCATGTCCGCCGTCGGCGACTTCCACCATAACCAAGCGAGATGCTCGTGTTCTCCTTTGACGATCAGCTCTTGGCCGAACACCTTCGGAATTTGATTATCATGCGCCTCGGATACGATCCCGAACGGCAAGCCGAGCATGTTGCTCACGAAAATATACATGATAAGCGCAAGCCCAAGCCCGGTGTAGACCCGGCCTCTCTTGAAATCCGTCGCCATGCCGATAATGCTCTGGACAAATTCGACGACCCATTCCAAGAAATTCTGTAGCTTTCCTGGGTTTTCCACCGACAGATTACGAACGGCTAGTCGGGCCAGCACGAATACGATAATACTGGATAGAACAACCATTAGAATAGCTGCGAGGTCAAATTCGATACCGAAAATCTTAATAATGGGCACTAAATGATCCATGTTACTGCTTTTCACCCCTTTCATTTGAGGGATGTCCATTGCGTCTGCGGATGGACGATAATCCCAATACGAGTGTTGCCATCGGAGTCACAATTAATCCAGCCACCGTAGCAGCCGGGTCGTACCCCAACGTTCTGACGGAAATGACCGCGGCCAGCAATGCGATCGCCGCCCTGGACAGGAAGCCGAAGCCCCGTCCCCTGCGTCCTCCGACAGCCAAATCGGCAATGCGGATTACCTTCCATGCGAGCTGCCAAGTAAAAAGGATGCTGCCGACCGCGCCGATCAAGAAACCTCCGAAGTAGATTCCCCACTCGGGCCAGATCGCCCAGCCTAAGCAACCCAAGAACAAAAAGAAGAATGTGATGCGGCTAATCTTGCGCATAATTACCGAAATATCGTCCATTATGACCCCCTGCCTCCCGCATATTTGCGGATAAGGCCGATTGCCGAGCCGATTCCGGCGACGAGACCGACGATTAGACCGACGATGTACCCGCTGTCGGTGCCGTTTCTCTCATCATATGCGCTGCCAAGCCACCAACCGAGACCGACCAGAACGGCAAGCTCCACACCGATGGCCGTCACGAGTCCGGCCGCCCGCCAAGGGTTTTCGTCCTGCGGAGGGATCTTCGGGGAATTCGCCATCTTTCGTCGCTCCTCGCTGTTTCCTCGGGGGATTGAAACCAATCGAAGTAAGCCCTTTCCACCCAAGTTCCACGTTATATTGTAGCTTTGCTTCGCGCGGTTTGTCAATCGAGCGAAATTCAAATTTTATGTGAACACGACAGATGAAAACCGCGTAATATCAAGACTTTCCGGTCTCGCAAACCATACAGTCCAACTGTACGCTGTACGGCTCGCAAGGCTTTCCGGCTGTTGCCGTCTGCTCGGCCTTCTTACCGGCCGAAAGACTCCGGACGTTCCGTCCCTCGAAAATGGTGTAAAATTCCTTCGACAATTCTCCGCGAAGCCTGACCGTCGCCGTAAGGATTCGACGCTTCGCTCATCCGCTTGTACAAAGCCGAATCGGTCAGCAGCGCCCTCGTCCGCTCGTAAACGTTCTTTTCGTCCGTCCCGACAAGCTCCAGCGTGCCTGCCTCGATGCCTTCCGGACGTTCCGTCGTATCCCGCAGCACCAGCGTCGGCACTCCGAACGAAGGAGCTTCTTCCTGAATACCGCCCGAATCGGTCAAAATGAGGTGGGTATGCGCATAGAAATTGTTCATCCCTACCACGTCCAGCGGCTCGATCAATCTGATCCGGGGGTGCTCACCCAAAATTTCGCGGGCCGGTTCGAGAACGGCCGGGTTCGGGTGAACCGGGTAGACGATCGCGACGTCCTCGAATTCGTCGGCGATTCGCTTCACCGCGCGGAAGATTTGGCGATGTGGCTCTCCGAGCGATTCGCGGCGGTGCGCCGTCATCAGAATCATTCTTTTGCCCGCCGCCCACTCCAGATCGGGATGAGCGTAATCCGGCTTCACCGTGTATTGGAATACGTCGGTGGCCGTGTTGCCCGTGACATAGATCGTGTCGGGATTCTTGTTCTCTTTGATCAGATTGCCTGCGGACCAAGAAGTCGGGGCAAAATGCAGATCGGCCAGCACGCCGGTAAGCTGCCGGTTCATCTCTTCCGGATACGGCGACAGCTTGTTCCACGTCCGCAGTCCCGCCTCTACGTGACCGACCTTGATCTGCTGCAGGAACGAGGCGTAGCTGGCCAGGAAAGTCGTCAGCGTATCGCCGTGTACAAGCACGATGTCCGGCTTCGCTTCCTTCAGCACAGGCTCCAATCCTTGCAGAACGCGAATCGTAACCTCGTTAAGCGTCTGGCTCGCCTGCATGACATCGAGATCGTAGTTCGGCGTGATTCCGAACACCTCAAGCACCTGATCGAGCATCTGACGGTGCTGTGCGGTGACGCATACGATGGATTCGATCTGCTCCGGGTGTTTCTGCAATTCCAAAATCAGCGGCGCCATCTTAATCGCTTCCGGCCGCACGCCGAAAATCGTCATGACTTTGATTTTGTCGCTCAACTCTTCTCTCCCTCTCCTACAAAACAAATGCTTCTCTTGTTTGCCTTACTTCGTGCCGTACAGCCGGTCACCAGCATCGCCCAGCCCCGGAACGATGTAACCGTGCTCGTTCAACCTCTCGTCCAAAGCTCCCAAATAAATATCGATATCCGGATGCTTCTCCTGAACCGCCTTTACGCCCTCGGGAGCCGCAATCAGGCACATCAGCTTCGTAGGACGGCAATTCCGCGCCTTCAGCATGTCGATGGCCGCATTCGCCGAGCCTCCCGTTGCCAGCATCGGATCGATCACGATCAGCTCCCGCTCCGTCACGTCGGACGGCAGGCTGCAATAGTACTCCACTGGCTGCAGCGTCTCATGATCGCGATACAGGCCAATATGACCGACCTTCGCGGAAGGAATGATTTTGAGCACGCCGTCGACCATTCCGAGCCCTGCGCGCAAAATCGGGATCAGTCCCATCATGCGCCCGGCAATCACTTTCCCCTCGGTGGCCTGAACAGGCGTCTCGACTCGCACGGTGGATAGCGGAACGTCCCTGGTCAGCTCATAGGCCATCAGCATGGCCACCTCGTCGACCAGTTCGCGGAATTGCTTCGTATTTGTCATTTTGTCACGAATAAACGTGATTTTGTGCTGGATCAGCGGATGATCGCAAATGACGAGTCGTCCCATTGTGTTCTACCCTTTCTTCTACGGCGACGGCAAGCGCCTCAGCGCTTCCGGCCGTGCTCCTATGTAGCTTGCACCGTTCATTATATCATTGTCTCCGAACGGGTGCATAACATCCTTCCTCCTCCGCGCGGATTTCGTCGAATAAATTTCTAGTCTCACCTCCCGTTAGGCGAACGCATAGCATAAAGCACAGACATCTTAGGAGGAATGACGATGCCATCCCGTTCCGCGCCCGCCGACTCGACGCAGCTGTACAAGGCCGACAGCCAGTGGTGCGACCAAATGCGGAAAACCCGCCAGAAGCTTGCCGGCATATGCGGCCAGTGCATGAATCGTCGGGTTCGCATAGAGACGATTGACGGACATTCGTACGAAGGCGTTGTCGTAGGAGCGGACAACACTTATTTGCACCTCATGACCGGCGATGCCCGTTTCTTCGGCCCCTACGCCTCCAATGCGATTCTTACGCTGGTGCTGTTCGAGCTATTGGTCATCGCGCTGCTGATCTGATGACCGATCCCGCGAGGCCCGCGCGCGAAAGAACCTCTCTTGCCCGATGCGGGAGAGGTTCTTCTCGCCCAGTTGGGCAGCTGCAAGCGTGCTGGACAAGCTTGGAGCGTCCAACCGCGATGCTATGCAGCTGCAAGCGTGCTGGACAAGCTTAGAGGCGTCCAACCGCGATGTTACGCGGCTGCAACCGTGCTGGACAAGCTTAGAGCGTCCAACCGCGATGTTACACGGCTACAAGCGTGCTGGACAAGCTTGCAGGTTTCCATTGTCTGGATTACGTTACTTTTGAGTCGCTACACAAGTCTGTTCGCCGATCCGGGTTTAGCAAGGAATAAACCTCCTCCCCGGTTCGACAATCGAATAATCGTCCGGAAAGCCCCGCCAATTCGTCGAGACTCCTCCAATCCAACGCCTGAGAAACTTTCTCGTCAGGGAAATCAAAATAATGAACCAGGAAATCGCTTAACAATTCCCGTCTCGTATGCAGCTCCACCTCATAGGCGACAAAAGCCCGGTCCACTTCGGCGGCCGTTAATGCATCCGTATAAAATCCGTCTACCTGCTCGCGGACATATCTTCGAACGGAGTCGAGATCGTTGATCGTATGAAGGAATACCGATGCCCCGACATCCTTTAACCGCTTCCCCAGCCCCACGCTATAGCGGTCGGAACTCGCGGCGACAAAGCGTATTCCCTTGCTCGCCGCGAACCGGACGACTTCATCGTCCGTCGCCTTCGTTTGGTACAAGGTGTAGACGTATCGCGGAAAAGGAAAAACCCTCTCGACCGCATCGTACATTTCTTCCGTATACAGCTGCGGGATCACGCGCAACAGGACGTCGTAGCCGAATGGAGCGGCCGCCTCGACCAGCTTCGAGAATTGACGCTCCGCAAGCCTGGGGTCGGAGTGTTTGGTATCCGTGACCAAACAAGCGTCCGGATAGCGGATGAGGAACGAGAACAAATCGGCGGCAGTTACGGGCGTATAACGATTCAAGATTTTCAGACTCTTGAATTGCTCCAGAGTAAGCGGCTGACCCTCGGCCTGACCCTCCGGCCGCTTCTGATGAAGATGCCGGTACAGATAAGCTTCCCAATCATGTCTGAGCACGGGCTCTCCGTCCAAGGTCAGCAGAATATCGGCTTCGAAGACGCGATGACCGCGCTGCGTATAGCTAAGCTCAAAGGCCTCCAGGCAGTTGGTATAATCCACCCCGTCAAGTCTGCCCCCGGCGTGGCCGATCGTTCGGAAGTCGCCGGACGCGGGGCGCGGCGGATCGGCGCGGTACAAGCTCCCTTGCGCATGCAGGGTTGCGAACGTGTCGAAGCACGTAGACTCCACCGGCAAGCCGGAAGTCCAGGTCACGATATTGAGTCCTCTCTGATTGGGGCTTCTCTCGATCCCGTTCAGCCGTATGCTGCTGACGTTCGTCGACAGGGAGCCTCCGCTCGCAACGACGGCCTCGGTTTCTCCCAGCACCCCTTCCCACCGCAATTCTTCGACCGAGCATTCTTCGTGTAGCACCTCGTAGGACGTTCCTTTTTTCTTACGGCCGATCCACACGTAGCTGTGGCGAAGCTTCCGTCTGTCAAGCTTGGTCATGCCGAATAGACGCAAGCGTTCCGCAATCTCGTCCGTAATTTGCTGGCTTCCTTCGTCTTTAACGGAGACGATCGCGTAAGCGCCCTCGGGAATGCCGCCGAGATAATCCAGCAACTCGCATCCCTCCACCACCTTGATGCCGTACCCTTGATAGTTCAAGTGGGGAATATAGGAGCTGGCATGAAAATAAATCGGCCGGTCGTTCCGGTCCAGGACGATATCGGCAAAAGAACGAATCCAAACCCCGTGGCGCCGGTACAGCGATGAGCAATAGGCGGCGTAAACCAGACCGGCTTTTCCGCTCCTCTTCTCCGCCGGCATGCCGGATGGCGGAATGTAGATGCTTTCCCGCTCCAGCGAGACCAGCTCGGCCATCCTAGGAAGCATTCTTCTCCCCCTCTGCCGGAACGGCGCGATAAATGGCGTTATCCTCATACATGGTAATGAACGTATCCACTCTGTAAATCCCTTCCGCCATGGAATCCATCATATCGAATACGGCGATGTTCATGCCTCGCAGATTTTGCGAGCAATGCCGGCCGTCGATCCGGATACGGGAGTAATTGCCCGCGTGGTAGCCTGCGCTCTCGACCTCCAGGCACATCGGAAACTTGAAATCGTTGATGAAATCCCCTTGATCGTAACGCTTGGCCAACGGCCCGACCGAACACTCTTCGTATAAGTTGATATACGTATTGTGATATTTCTTCCAGATGATATTGATATAGCTATGGCGCAAATGCTCCCTGGTCAGCGAACGTACGCCCACTTCGCAAAGCTTCTCTTGCCAATCGTGATTCAACGCTTGGGAGCCGTCGTCCTTAACCGAAATAATGATAATCGAGAAAGGCGCCGCCTCCCTCAGCAGATCGAATAAGCTTCTCCCCTGAACCAGATGAACATGGTAGTTTTCCGCCCACAGGAGCGGCATCAAGCGGCAGTCGTCGAAATGCGCGGTTATGCGCCCGGAGATCCAATCCGAACGCTCCCGCCCTACAAAGGCAATCCCCTTCTCCTCGCAGCTCTTCGCAAAAACGTCGTACGCTTCCGCTGCCTCTTCCCATCGCGGGTTTTCACAGATGAACTTGCAGGAGCCGTCTTCCTCCCCCAACAGCTTCTCCCATTTCGAGAACGAGTACGGAGGCGCTGCGGCGACAGCCTCCGGCTCGACCGGATCTTCCTCCGCAGCGAACGCCTTCTTCGGATCGAGAGTGGCCGGCAACCCGGGGCCCGGTTTCCTCATAGCGAGCAGTATTGAAATCCAAGTCAAAAACAATGCCGCTGCCGCAGCCTTCAACCACACCTCGCTCATGCGCCCACCTCCCGGGAAGATCTTTCCTTGAAGGCCCGATACATCTGCGTATCGATGTGAGTCGACGCGAACGTGTCCGCTCCGAACATTTCCGCGACGGCTCCCGTCTCCATGTCCACCACCGCGAAATTCAATCCCCTTTGATTGCGGCTGCACGAGCAGCCGTTGACCTTGATCTCGGACAGATTGCCCGCCGCCGCGCCCCGGCTAATGACTTGAAGGTCGCAAGGCAGCGCGATTCCGTCGATCAGCGCCCCGTTCGGCCAGTTCTTTTCGATCGGAAGCTCGGTCGCCTCTTCGTACAAGGAGACGTATCCTTTATTTTTATAAATCAGGTTTGCATAGCTGTGTCGATATTTCGTAACGTCCAACTGAAGGAAGCCGTATTCGGCCATCTCCCGAGCAAACCTCTGTCCGAACTGGGCGGAAGCCTCGTCCTTGGCCGCGACCACGATCAGCGAGTGATCCGGAAGGCCTCGCAAATACTCGGGCAGGGAAACCGGATTCACGGGCTCCACCTGGTAGCCTTTTTCGATCAGTCTATCCGCATAGGAGCGATCCCCGAAATAAATCTGCCGCTCGTTGGCGTCCCAGTCGATAGTAGAGTAAAAACGAATGTTCTTTCTCCTTGCCCGCCGGTAATAGCTTTCCAATCGTTTCATCTCGTCCGGGTTCGTCTGACCGCCTGAATATTGACTATCCATGTCCATCGTTATCGGAATGACGACCGCCTCATCGTCTGCGATGCTTAATAATCGCTCTATGTTCGGAGTAAAAGCCGCCTGTACGGCCGCTCCCTCTCCCTCCGCGACCTCCGAAGGACGATCCGGAACGAGCAAGTCGTTGGCGATCAAATGCTCCGACCGGTTAACCTTCTCGCGACTATACTCGAACCTGCTTTTGTTGATCCCCGACACCGGAAGAACCATCGTTTCTTTCTCACGGTCGAAAATAGCGCTGTACACGTAATCGCCGGATTCGGAAGCGCAGCACAGCGCGTCGCGGGTCGCAAAGGAGCCCGGATGGAACTGTGTTAAGGGAACGACTCGATCCTCAGGCGCCGAAAACAGGTTTGCCCCCATTCCATAAGCGATTTTCGGCAGGCCCAGCAGGTGAAGCAGCGTCTGTCCCACGTCCAGCGTGCTGCCGACCCTGTCGGATACGTGCGCGATTCTCCGGCTCGGATCGCCGCAGGCGACGACGAAAGGCACTTGCGCTACGCTCATCCTGTTGGGTTCCCTCAGCAAGTTCGATTGCGGGATGCCCAATTCTTCGTATAACACCGGAAGATGCTCCAATCCGATCCCTTCATGATCGCCATAGACGGCGAAAACCGTATTTTCCAGCAATCCGTCCCGTTCCAGCAGCTCATAAAACCGCTGCAGCGCCCGGTCGGTATAATTGACGCTTTGATAGTATCGGACCAACGGCTCCGGAACGTCATTATCCAGCTGAAGGCCCCACAGACTCTGTTCGAGTTCAAACGGAAAATGGGAGGTCAAGCTGATCATAAACGAGAAAAATGGCGGCTTCATCGCTTTGATCTTCTCGACAGATTGCTCAAAAAACGAAAAATCCGACATCCAATAGGAGGCCCGATCCGTAGACAAATAATCTTCTTCCGAATAGAACGCCTCAAATTCGTACGTCTTCATCATCGTGCGCCGATTATAGAAATCGCCCTTGTACCCATGGTAAGCCGTCGCCTGGTAACCATGACATCGCAATATCGCCGGCAGCCCGTGGAATTTCTTGTCGTAGTGCCTGTAATTGACGACCTCTCGTTTCAAGGGATACAAGGATTGCAGCACGGCCAATTCGGCATCGCAGGTGTGTCCTTGGGCGTATTGGCTGAAAATGTCCGTGAAAGCCAGATTTTCGCGGGCCAGCCGGTTAAGGAACGGCGTAATCTCCTGACCTGCAGCTCGGCGATGCAGCAGGAACTGCTGGAACGATTCCAACTGGATCAGAATGAGATTCATCCCCTTAAACCGTCCGAACCATTCGTTCCCTGAGGGATCGTCATCGACCCGCTCGTCCCCGTCCCCTCCTCCTTCACTATCTTCATTCCGCAGCATTGCCGACTCCTCGCGCATTCGCTCTTGCTCCGCCCGGCTTCTCCGCGCCAGCAGCCAGGAGAAATAATAAGAGACGAACATTCCGAACAGATGACTCTCCATTGCGCCTGTTTTCAACCTGCGATATTGCCTTAAGGTGAGAGCGACCAGGACGACAAGCGCCCCGTTCAAAATCCGCCATTCCCATAAGGGGTCGTCCGGATCGCCGACAATAAAGAGGGCGGCAAGCGTTTCCGCCCACACAAAGATCAACACGATATCGCCCCGCTTCGCCAGTCGGCCGGCTGACTGAATGAGCATTGCGGCGCTCGAAGAAGCCGTCTTCGCGGAGCGCGAAAACTGCTTGATGTGCGAAAGCGGGATCGGATGCCCGAAGAAGCGCGCATGGACCACATTCCCGTAATAGGCCAGATTGGCCAAAAAGGTCAAGGCGATCGTCGCCCAAACGCTCCAATCGGCGAGCAACTGGAGAGCCGCGCCGGCGACAGTCGATGCCGCGATTTGTTCCATGGAGAGCGGCTTCAAGCCGCGCGCCTGATTCAAAGCCATGTTCCAGCTCAAATGCCACACGATAAAAACAAAAATGAGTATTACGGAGGACATAACCTTATCCCTTCTTCCTCAGTCGAACCTTGCCACGGTTGGCCGAAAGCTAAGCTCCGTCTCTTCGGCGATCCACTGCAGCCGGCCAAAGCTGGACTCCGGCGGTTGACCGCCGTCCCCCCGGATAAACACGGCCATTCCTTTTTTCAGGCAACCTACGACCTCGGGCAGCCAATCTGCCTCTTTCGCTCCGGGCCCCAAGCGGAATTCGATCTCTCCGGGCTCGCGCTTCTCCGCTTTCGCCCTGCCGTCGTTTTGAAGCTCTTCGCTTCCGAGAGCGTCCCGAATCACCTTTTTCCAGCGTTCCTTCCAACTTGCTTTATCGAAGGCCTTGGACACTTGAAGCGCATTACTCCCCATTCGCTTGCGCAATTCCGGGTTGTCCAGGCACTCGACGATCGCAGTCTCCAAAGCTTCGGCGTTCGGACCGACGAGAAGCCCGTTAAACCGGTCGATGACGATGTCCGTCAGACCGCCGATTCTGGTCGCGATCACGGCGTTGCCCGTTGCGCACGCCTCCAGGCAGGACAGGCTCGTCCCTTCGCTGTATAAGGTTGGAATCAATACGATGTCCGCTCCTTTGTAGACCGCATGCATCTCATCGGGATCTCGATGATAGCAGAAGATGCGGCCGGGCCAACGCTTCATCGCTTCGCGAATTTGCCGAACGTCTTCATCGAAGCCCTTGCCGACGAAATGGAATTCGGTCGACGGATACCGGGCCAAAATGCGATCCGCCGAGGCCAGCGTTAAATATAAGCCTCTCGCCTCATACAGTCTCCTGGGGTAGACAATGCGAATTTTTCCGTCTCGTTTCCGCGGAACGGGGAAAAACTCGTTCGGATCGACGTAATTCGGTATCGTCAACATCTGCTGCCCAGTTCGGTAAGAGACGGTTTGAAACCAATTCGCTGTATTCGTATCCACGGAAACGATCTTCTGCAGGTGCTCCGCACTGCGAATAAAACGTTCGTTGCTCAGCCAGAACTGCTCGCCGTTCGCGTAGTCGCTTCCCCGGTTGTCCCACGCAACGCCGTGGCTGATCCCGATGCTGGGATGGGCGACGCGCGGATAAGCCTGGAAGAACGCCGAGTATATGTGAAGCAGCGACTTGCCTTCCTCCGCGTACAAATACCGCCGATTAAACGCATTAAGCCGCTCCATCGAGAATTCCCCGATATCCAGCGTCCCATGGCCGAGACTGTAAACGTCGATATTGCGGTACTTGCGGTACCAGGCGTAATTGCCGTACTGATGCAGATCCAGCCTCACGCCGAGCTCTTCGCATACTTCGTGAAGATCGATAAGGTATCTTTCCGCCCCGCCCGTATAAAAATTTTCCCCATCGTAGTCGAAGAACGTTGCAGTAAATACGCTGACATGCGAGTCATGGGGGCGGTTGGCCAACAGCTTCAGACAGCCCGGCCGGGATTCGAGCTCGCACTCAATCTCGTCGGCCCTCGTCTTCCACTGATTGGAGCCGGCGATCGAGCGCAAGCGCGTTCGGGCATCCGGGGTCAAGCTCCGGAAGCAGTCGTCGAACGCCAAACCTTCCCCTGAACGAACGATCGTGATCCCGGGTCCGGCATAAGGCAGCACCTCGGCGATCGGTGTCGACAGAATCGGCTTGCCGATGGCGCAATATTCGAAAAACTTCACCGGCGAAACCGCGTTCGTCAAATCGTTCACGACAAATGGGATCATGAGCGCGTCGAAATGCTCGGCATATTCCTTTAGCCCCGCATACGGCTTCGGTCCGAGAAAATGCACGTTGTCCGGGAACGGGTCCTGCGAAATTCCGCAATGTCCGATCAGGACGATTTCGACCTGCGGCAAGCGGGCCAGCTCGATGACCAGCTTCGTATCGAACCATTCCTCGATCGCTCCGTAATAGCCGACGATCTTTTTGTTTTTCGCGACAATCGCTTTAAGCTCTTCCGGCGTTTCGCGTTTCCCTGCCGATTCTGCCCGGAAGTCCTCCGGTCGCACAGCGTTCGGCAAGTAGACGGCATCGGGCCGATCCCCCACGTATTCGGCCAATCGACGCGCAGAATACGTAACCAGATCGGCTTCGTGCAGCACCTCGTAATGCTTGGCCAGCATATTGCGATCGTAGAGACTGAAGAAATCGACCCGATCGAGAACGTCGTACCAAACCGTTTTGTGGGGAAGATGATCGGCCCACGCATTTTGCATCAGATACGTATTCAGCACGAGAACATGACAGGTCTGCAAGGCCTGAAGCAGATGCTCCTGCCCGGATACGACGTACAGCCCCCGCTCCCGTTCCTTCAGGCGGAATTGGTCGCCGGGCTCGCAGAAAAAGCAAAGATAGCCCCTTCTGGCGAATTCGATCAACAATTGCTGCGGACGTTGAAGCGGCTCCCAGTGCACGGCGATCGGATAAACGACGATCCCGCGATAATTCCCGCCTTGTACAACCTGCATGATCCGTCTTGCTTCGTCGGTCAACGGCGACTCGACGAACTGGCCGTAATAGATGGATTGGTCGCGATAACGCGGAGCGAAGAGCAAATCCGCTTTCGCCAGCTCGCCTTCGAGGCGAACGATTTCCTCGCGAAGCTGCCGGACGGCCGCCTCTCCGGCCTTCTCCTCCCTCTCCAGCTCCGCGATCGTCCGCTTACGGCTCTCCAACGAGTCGAACTGATCCTCAATCAGCGCCTGAAAACGTTCCAATGCTCTGCGAAGAGCTTCCGCCTCCCGCTGTACCGCCGTCGGCGCCGCGAAGGCCTCGGGATTATCCCGCATGCTTGCGCACCTCCAGCTGTGCGCTTAAGGTGGGAAGCCTAGCGGCGATGACTCCCGACTCCAGCGCGAACGCATCTTTTCTGGCCGCGGCGTAAGGTCTCCATCTTTTGTCCGAGTAGGTGACGAGTCCGGCTTCTTTAAGCAGCTCGTAGTGTTTAAGCCTTGCCGAAGCATCCATTCCCCACAGCAGGTCCTCGTGCTCGCAGAGGTCGTACCAGATCGTCTTGGCGGGCAGCAAATCGAACCAGGCGGCTTGCAATACCCAGGTGCATAAAATCGTCGGCGCTATTTTTCGTTCGATCAGCCAGCCAAGAAGAGCGGCCTCGTCTCCGAATTCATAGTAGCCATCCGGCATGTCCGTGCCCGAGGAGCGGTTTCCGCGATCGGCATAGGTCAAACAAACGAAGCCTTCGTTAGCTAACCCCTTCAACAAAGCCGACACGCGGCCGTCGCTGAAACGGAGCCCGTCGGGCGCCACGACAACGCCCTTATGCGAAGCCCCAAGCCGGAGCATTTCGCTCGCGAGCGAGGTTGCCGGGTCGATCCTCCGCGAGGCCTCCATGTAATACTGTCGCCTTTGCCTATAATCGGAATCGTATGAAACCCGCGCCGTCCGGCTTTCCAGCAGCTGCGACAGGCTTTGGACCTGCAGCCGCAGCGCCTCGATCTCCCGCTGCTTCTCCCGTACCGCTTCCCTGCGCGCTGCCGCGTCCCGATCCATTTCCTCCGCCGTCCGCTTCAGGCGATGAAGCTCCAGCCTCCTGCTTCGGCTCAGTTCCCCAAGCGCGTCCAATTGCCGTTCTTGATGGCTCTGCTGCAAGAAGGCAGCTTCCGCATTAGGTTCCAATCGGATCATAACTTCACTTCCTTGGTTTTATACGAAGCTCAAATGCAGCCACTTTCTTTTCAGCTTCTCGTGCAGCCGGGGCCAGCCCCCGGCGAAGCCCGAGTCGATCCTGGAAGACAGGCTTCCTTCGTGAATCCGGTAATAATACAGGGGCTCCTGCAGGTGGACGAACCGCCCGACCAGCGCGAGACGAATCGCGAAATCCCTGTCTTCAATGCCGAACAGAGACTCGTCGAATCCCCCGGATTTCCGATAAGCCGAAGCTCTCCACAGCAGCGACGGGCCGCCGTTCTGCAGCCCGTTCAGCCGATACGCGGACAAACGCTTCGTCTCGATCGCCAGCCCGTCCTTGTCGATGTGGTAGTAATCGGAGAAGACGGCGCTTGCATCCGGACAGGCGGCGAGAGTCAGCACCATCCGTTCCAGCCATCGAGGCTGGACTCCGTTGTCTGCGGAAGTCCAGCCCAGCAGAGAGCCCTCGGCTTTCGACAGGCCATAATTCAGCGCATGCGGGAGCCCCCGGTTCTTCTCCAATCTGTAATACTTCACCCGACTGTCATGGGCGAACCGACGTACGATCGCCGCCACGTCATCGTCCGATCCGTCGTCTACGACGACGAGTTCCAGCTCCAGGTAGGTTTGAGCCAGAATGGCGCGAATGCTCTCGAATAAATAAAGCGTATCGTTATAGACGGGCAAAATCAGACTGACAAGCGGCCATCCCGATTGCCTAGTCGTTTCTGCCTGCTTCATCGAGCTCCCCTCTCGCGAACGCGCAAATAGCGCGGACCACTCTGGCATATTCAAATAAGAGAATATCGGGGAAAGCATGCTTTGCGCCGCCGGCGAATCGATGGGGAAGGCTTCTATAATCGCCCGGGATATTCGGTCGTGCCCCTCGGCCGCATGCGTCTCGTAAATCGCCCCGGCAAGCCGATAAACGCAGCGCTCATTCGTATAGCCAGAGCTTTCCAAGCCTTGCCGCCAGGACACGAGCGCCCGCAATCTGTCTCCCGTCTGCCACTGAAGCTCGGCAATCAAGGACAACCAATCCGACTCGGTCGTTCGCACGTGCTTCGAATGGACGACCGGATTCGCTTTTAACGTGTCGACCAATAAGCCCAGCGCCTCCCGCTTCATTTCGTCCATCTCCGCGTTCGCGGCAAGCTTCCCGTAGAGATAGACGAAATCCAGCGTCTCCCTTGGGCCGAGCTCGGCTTCCATCGCGTTGTAGAGACACTCCGAGGCCTCCTCCGTCCTGCCCAGATTAATCAAAGCCAAAATTCGATAAAATTGAAAAGTCGGCCATTCCTCCGCCCCGTCCGAAGGCTGGCGCATATCCAATACCTCCTGGTACCTTTGGCAGGCGAAGGCGACAAGCATGCGCTGAATCGGCGGAGCTCCCAAGGAGATTTCGCGATAGGCGTTCCGCTTGTCCGATGAGACGACAAACGGTCTCTCTACGACAATTCCGGCTGTGCCCCGCGACAGGGAAAGCCCCGGATCGGCAATGCCCGAATTGGCCGCAACCCGGATTCGCCGCTCCGTCCATTCGCACCCCAGACGGTCCGAGTAAGCACGCACCAATACGTCTCCTCCGCAGGCAATCGCCTCCGCGAACGTCTCCTCATCCCATTCGGACGCAAGCCGCTCGTTGGGGTGCCATATCCACAAAATATCCGCCCGGCATGCAGCCGCGAATTTGGCTCCGGCTTGTTCCGCTCCTTGCTCCTCCACCCAACGGATGCGGCTTCGCTTTGGCCAATTTTTAGCGTCCTTGCCAAAGCTCGGCTTGGACCACAATCCGATCTCATACGGCATGTCCTTGAAGCGAAGCGAGAGATGCTCCAGCAATTCCTCGCGATCCGCCTCCAATTGCGGGTGGACGATTAATATCGCCACTTTCATTTCTCGAACCTCTTTTCCGAACGTCTCCTCGATTTTTTTCGCCTTGACGGCGGCGATCCGTCCGTGCCGACGAATGACGTCAGCGCGCGAACCGCAGTGATCCGGCAGAAATTCCGTTTGCCGCGCAACCTCCCGCTCCCATCGTCTATACCAGGCATAGGCCTCTTCCCAGCGTCGTTCGCTATAGCAAATTTCGATCTGGATCGCGTAAGGATCCGGATAAGAGGGCAAATCTTCAACACTTGCCCGAATCGCCTGCTCGGCTTCCAATCCCTGCTCCAAATGCAGACAGGCCATGATTTTAAAATAGTGCGCTTGAGCCCTGCTGTACGCATCCGACCCCGCCAGCAAGCTAAGCGCGGAATTCGCGTATTCAATGCATTCGATGTAACTTCCGACATGGTGCAGCTCCGCTGCGAGGTAACGATGAATTCGTCCGTCGGAAGGGCGCGCCTGCAGCTCTCTGCCTAAAATCCTCATGTTCCTCCGGCTTTTGGCGAGATGGAATTCCGAGGAGTACCCAACGTGGCGGAAGGAAGCGAACGGACATTGCGCGTTCAGTCGCTGAATCCCTTCGCAGGCTGCGACCAGCTTTTCGTGAATGCCACCCTCGTATCGATAGTGTCTAGGAGAAAAAAGCCGATCGACGTGAGTTACCGCCAACATCCGGTCGTCCTTCGTCTCGTAGTGGCGACATTCGAATGCGACAACCGTTTGCCGGGCAAGAGAACCGAGCCACTCCTTGAGACCGGTTTCTCCTTTCCAGACAAACTCTTCGTCCGCATCGATCACCAGAACCCAATCCGCCCCATCCGCGTATTTCAGCGAAATATTTCGCGCCTCGCCGAAATGATCGTTCCACTCCGCTTCGTAAACGCGGGCGCCGAGCTCGCGGGCCGTTTGGACACTGCCGTCCTCGGACCCCGTATCCACGATGACGATGTCGTCCAAATGCGGCATTACGCTTCGCACGGCTTTGGCCAAAGACGCCTCATTGTTTCTCGTCAGCATGCAGCATACGATTTTCATCCCGCTCATTTCTTTCTCGCCTCGTGAAATAGGAAAGGCCGTTACCCGCTCTCGGGTGAAAGCGGGATAACGTCCTCGGAAATCCGCTGCCCGATCAGACCGACGGATCGCTGTTCGAAATCTTCTTCCCTTCGTCTAGCAGCGCTTTTACGCTTTCCTTGTACGCCTCGAAGTTGTCGCCGTTGATAAATGCCGAGGTGACCAAGGCCACTTCCTTGCGATCGACCTGGCTCTTGGGAGCGAATCTGCCGCCTGGCGCCGAGAGCAAGTCGGCTTCGAGGGCGGCCTGGACGTAAGGCTTGGCCCACGAACTGATCTCGCTAGCATCGCTGACCGCCAATCCGCCCCCTTTGCCCACGATGCTTGTCTGCGTAATCCGAACCAAAATGACGGCTAGTTCCTCTCTTGTAAGAACGGCGTTCGGACGGAAACTGCCGTCCGAGCCCGTCATGACTCCCAATCTGTCCATGACGCTGATGTATTTCAAGCCCCAATGGTCTTTGCTCACGTCCTTGAAATCCGATACCGGCGCGAGCGTCGCGTTCAGGTTTAACGATCTGGCCAAAATTGCGGCAACCTGGGCGCGGGTCAATTTTCCTTCCAGATTGAGCTGTCCTTTGTCGTCGCCAACCATAATGGCCTTCTCCATCAGTTCGTTTACCGCCGCCTGCAGCGCGTCTGGACTTCTCGCCTCGTCGGCCGCGAATACCGCGACCGGCGCTGCCAGCGCATTGGCGACCATCGCCGAAGAAACGACATATCTCGTTATCTTGCTTTTCTTATCGATATTCAAATCTACTTCCTCCGTTTCGGTAGGCTGCATAATTAAGCGACCGTGCGCGGTCAAGCTTCGACATCCTTCGAGGAGTATTATAGTTTGCTCTCTGTAATGCCGGTAAGTGACCGCCGTCATCGTTTTTGTCATCGTTTTGGTCACCTAGGGTCATGTCCTCCCCACGCGCTAAGCTCGAAAAAGACACCGGAACGCAAAAAAAGCCCTCCGGCTTCCAGTCAGGAAGCAAGAGGGCTTGTGCTTATATTCTATGCAACCAAAGCATTAGTACGCCAGGTTCGGGTACAAAGGATACTGCGCAGTCAGATCGGCGACCATCTTGCGGGCTTGCGCCAGCGTCGCTTCGTCCTTCGTATTTCTCAACGTCAGAGCGATGACCTTGGCGATCGTCTTCATCGCTTCGACGTCCATGCCGCGCGTCGTAACGGCCGGCGTGCCGAGACGGATGCCGCTCGTAATGAACGGGCTGGTCGGATCGAACGGAATCGCGTTCTTGTTAACGGTAATCGCTACGGAGTCGAGCACATGCTCCGCCTCTTTACCCGTAATGTTCAAGTTGCGCGTATCGATCAGCATCAGGTGGTTGTCGGTGCCGCCGGATACGATGTTCAGACCTTCGGCGACAAGCGCTTCGGACAGCGCCTTGGCGTTGATGACAACGTTGCGCGCATAATCCTTGAACGAAGGCTGGAGCGCTTCGCCGAGCGCGACCGCTTTAGCCGCGATGATGTGCATCAGCGGACCGCCTTGCGTGCCCGGGAATACCGCTTTGTCGATCGCTGCCGCCCAAGCTTTGCGGCACAGAATCAAGCCGCCGCGAGGACCGCGCAGCGTCTTGTGCGTCGTCGTCGTAACGAAGTGCGCGTACGGCACCGGATTCTGGTGCTCGCCGCCGGCTACAAGACCTGCGATATGCGCCATGTCGACCATGAACAGCGCGCCTACGTCGTTGGCGATTTGGCCGATTTTCTCGAAATCGATCGCGCGCGGATAAGCGGATGCGCCTGCAACGATTAGACGAGGACGGTGCTTAAACGCCGCCTTGCGCAGCTCTTCGTAATCGATCGTGAACGTCTGGTCGTTAACGCCGTAAGCGACGAAATTGTACAGCAGGCCGGACGCGTTCGCTGGATTGCCGTGCGTCAAGTGGCCGCCATGCGCCAAATTCATGCCCAGTACCGTATCGCCCGGCTTCAGAACGGCCAGATAGACGGCCAGGTTCGCCTGAGCGCCGGAGTGAGGCTGCACGTTGGCGTGCTCGGCTCCGAACAGTTCCTTCGCACGATCGCGAGCGATTTGCTCCGGGATGTCGACGTATTCGCAGCCGCCATAGTAACGCTTGCCCGGGTAGCCTTCCGCATATTTATTCGTCAGTACCGTGCCCATCGTTTCGAGAACGGCTTCGCTGACGATATTTTCGGAAGCGATCAGTTCGATGTTGTCGCGTTGACGTTTCAGTTCCAGGTTCAGGGCTTCGACGATTTCCGGATCTTGATTGCGCAAATTTTCCAACATAATAGCTATTCCTCCCGTTTTGTAGTCCGTTTTTTTGTTCCTTTGCTCATTCGATAAAGCGTTAATCGCAAGCAGGCGACGAGGGACTGCCGCCAGACTCTCCCGCGACGGAAGCATCGCGGCCATCCTGCTCGTATACGGCTCTTGCGCCCCCGATCAACTTCGGCCGAGTGGCGGCCATGTTAACCCGAGCGTGCCCAACCTCGCGGATGGACGGCCTGAGAGGCACGGCGACGGGACGAAGATGCATCCCGATGAGCGTCTCGCCGATATCGATGCCGGCATGGGCTTGCACCGCCTCGACGAGACAGGGCTCCTCCAGTCGGCGATAAGCGTAGGCGGCCATCGACCCGCCCGCTTTGGGGACGGGAACCGCAGCCACCTCGGTCCAGCCTTGAGCTTCGGCTAGCCGCCGCTCGGCCACGAGCGCCCGGTTCAGATGCTCGCAGCATTGCCAGACGACATGCACCCCGACGCGCGCCCGCACCCGTTCGACCCCTTCATGAATCAGGCTCGCAACCTCCTCCGCCCCGAAGGTTCCGATCCGCTGTCCTCGCACTTCGCTCGTGCTGACTCCCAGCACGACAATCTGGCCCGGACGGAGCTTGCCCATCCTCACCAATTCGTCCATCAACATTTCCGCTTGATCGGCGATCGAACGAGACTCCGCAGTCATACCTGCCATCCTCCTAGGGCGTGTCTGCATACTCCGAAGGCAGCAGATTTTGCCGAATTTTCGTCCCATGCAAGGAACTTTTGTGAAGGCCTACCGGGGGTACGTCAAGCAAAAGTGACGAAACAGGCGGTGAAAGACGCCCCCGAGCGGGTTTGCAGACATGCCCTAGCCGCACAGTTGTTCCGTTAGACGACAATACAGGTATTATACCTGAATTTACCGGGCTCAAACATAGGACGGGTGTCGAACGATGCCGCATTAACGCCTCCAGCCGGCGTCCCGGTCGGCTTCAAACCAAGTTCGAACAACCTCTTCAAGAGGTAAAAAGACAAAAAAGAGCAAGCGCGCTTATAGCACGCTGCTCTTCGCCCAGGCGACCGGCCGTCATTCCGATGCTCCACCGTGGTATACTCCACTTGTCGTCGCCAGTTACATCGGAATCTTGAAGTTATAGGATCATCATACCTAAGCTTCGCAAAAAAATCAATCACCGGCTCGCGAATTTCCGCGATCCCGGTCCCACTTGTCGATCAGCATCAATAAAATATCCTCGATTTCGTCGGCTGTCCGCTCATAGAGCGACAACGGGCCTCCGAACGGATCGGCGACATCGAAGTCCGGAATTCGGCGCTGCAGCTCGAATAGCCGTACCTTCTCCTCGTCCGTCATCGGCTCGCCGAGCAGCTGCTTTACCTGCCACTCCGAATAGATCCGTTCCGCTTCCGCCACATCGTCCATAACCGGATCTCCGCGCAGCGCATATTCCTTCAGCGTGAACGTCTTGGACAGCGCTTCGGGATAACGTTCCAGAATCGCCCTCTTGTGCCCGGCCGTCATCGTCAGGATGAGGTTGGCCCAGACTACCTCTTCCGCGCTTAACGAAGTCGAAGTTCCGGGTATCTCCAGTTTGCGCCTTTTGAGCGTCTCCGCCGCATTCGGCGAAATCGGCGAGCCGTTAGCCGCGGCTATGCCTGCGGAGCGAATCTCGAGCGGCTTGCCGCTGCGCGCAGCCAAATCCTTGAAGATCGCCTCGGCCATGGGACTACGGCAAGTGTTGCCCGTGCATACGATCAAAACCCGATTCATATTCTCCCCCTGCTTGCATAGTTGATGGATAACTCTCTATATCAGAAATAATAGACCAAATCCGAACAAAATAACACCGCCAAGCGCCTCGCCATATCCTCCCAGGCTCCGGCTTGCTTTTCTCCCGAGCATCAGTCCGAACACGCTCAGCATTCCGCCGAACAGCCCGAACATCAGCACGGTTAGCCACACATGCGCAGAGAACATCCCCAAGGATACCCCGACGGAAAAGGAATCGACGCTCACGCTAAATGCAAATACGAGCATCCCCCATAAGGTACGATGATTGATCGAATCCACCGACTCCCCGCGCAAGGAGCTGTACACCATATGTCCTCCAAGCAGAAGCAGCAGCGCTCCGGCTGCGGAAGTGGCGATCCCTCCGAGCAGTTCGCTGACGTATTGCCCCGTATACATGCCGCCGAGCGGCATCAGCACATGGAAAATGCCGATCAGCGTGCTCAGCTTCAAAATATCGTACAGCCGCACGCCCTTCAAACCGATGCCGATCCCTAGCGAGAACGCGTCCATGCCCAAAGCGACCGCCATCACCAGAATGGTCAGCGCCTGACCGGTTGCCGCAGACACGTCAACCATGCTTGTCCCTCCTTGCATTCAACCGACGCCGCGAGTTATCGCGGCGCAAGCTTGCCGCCTGTCCCTCTCCACAACATATGCGGACAAGACGGCGATCATGCAAAAGGGAGGAATGCCGGCCGTTAGCGGGCTTCGATCTCGCGTCCTCCGGAGGCTTTGCGCAGCCGGTTCATCAGCGCAGCGCCGATCCCGTCCTCGGGGTAGCCTTCGGCGACGATATAATCGATGCCCTGTTCATCGCATTCGCGCAGCGTCGCATACAAAGTCTGCGCAGCCTTCCCGGGTTCATTGCGAGGGCCGCAGTCGTAGACAATGTCCGCCCGGTAGCCCGCGGCGTGTTCCGAACAGCTCAGCACGGCCACTCGCTTCCCTGCGTCCGCGGCTTGGCGCGCCTGGGCCTGCACGGTCGAGGACAGCCGTTCGAACGCACCCGTAACGAGCAGCATTTCGCCCTGCGGCGCATAATGCGCGTACTTGACTCCCGGGGAGCGCGGCGCTTCCGCGTCGGTCGCAGAGGATCGGGACGAGTCTTGCTCGCCTCTTGAGGAGAGAGCGACCTCCGTTCCAGCTCCCACCGCCGCGGTTGCCGCCCGTTTCTCCGCTCGCGCCTCCTCCTTCGTCTCCTCCGCTACGATCGCCAGTCCGACGACCGCATCGCGCAGCTGCTCGCGCGTAACGCCGCCCGGCCGCAAAATATGAATCATACCGTCCACGACCCGCACGACCGTCGATTCCACGCCGACCCCGGTCGCCCCGCCGTCCAGCACTCCGTCGATTCTCCCGTTCAAATCCTCCAGAACGTGCCGCGCCTGCGTCGGGCTCGGACGTCCGGAGCGATTGGCGCTCGGCGCCGCGATCGGGCAGCCCGCCCGCTCAATCAGCTCCCTGGCCAGATCGTGCGCGGGAACCCGCACGGCGACCGTGTCCAGCCCAGCCGTCACAAGCGGCGACACCGCCCCCTCTCGCACCGGCAGCACCAGCGTGAGCGGCCCCGGCCAGAAAGCGTCCATCAACGCCGCTTCGACGGCGCCGATCTCCTTGATCAGGCCGGCCACGCTTGCGCCGTGCGCCAGATGCACGATCAGCGGATTGTCGGACGGGCGGCCCTTGGCCGCAAAAATCCGCCCCACCGCTTCCGTGCTCCTTGCGTCCCCGCCGAGACCGTACACGGTCTCGGTCGGGAACGCGACAACGCCGCCTGCGGCGATCGCCGCGGCGGCTTCCTCGATGCCGGCCCGCGATAGCTCCGCGGGCCAGTACTTCGTCTCTATGTTCATGATGCCGATCATCCTTGTCTTCAGGGCGTTTACGTTATTATAGCACACTGGCTAAGGTCGGGTTAGCCGAACAAGGAGCCGAGAAACGCAAACAGCTTCTCAAGCAATTCCCACAGGAAAAACTTTGCCTTAGGCTCCTCGTCTCCCGCGTCCGCGGAAGATCCTCCGGCCGAAGCTGAGCGCGCCTCCGCCGATGCTCCGGGATCGTCCTTCGCAACAGCAGCCGTCAGGCAGAGCGGCGGGAACAGCACGCACCACCAATTGGTCCCGTTGCCTTTGCCCAGCGTAATTCTCAGCGCTTCGTAATTGCCCGCCTCGTAACGCTCTCCCTCGAACGTTTTCTCGGGAAATGGCACCTCTCCGAGTTCAACTGCTCCCCCATAGGAAACGCCAAGCTCATTCAGTTTGTCGTCTACGATGCGCTGAATGTCGGCCATATGGCTTTTAATTAGCGCATAGGCTTTTTCGTGAGTGTCGGGCATGCCGCCCCACGTTTGGATGTAAGCGGCGACCTCGTCGCGCACTTTATTTTTGACGGACTGATCCGTTTTTTTATCGGAATTGGCGATAATACGAATGCGGATAGCGTCCTCGGGAATTCCATCTCCCGAATTAGCCTCGACATAGCGACCTACCGTTGCAAGCAAACCGAAACCTACAGCTACGATCAACAGAACAACTTTGATAAAGGAAAAGAAATGATGGCTCTTACGCATAGTTACCGCTCCTTGTCGCACCCGTCGGTGCAGCGCTATGCGTTCCGGAACGTCTTAGCCATCAGTATGTCCGGATTTGAAATCTATAAACCTATCCATCCTTTAATAGTTTCAATAGTAAGTTTGGTAGTCAAAGTACGGCGCTCTGCATCCTCCCAAAGCGTATGCCGCAAAATGTCCGTATCCTTAAGCAAATTGCCCGTAAGAATACAGGCGGCCGTCTCGTCTCGATCCACCGTCCCACTCGCGACCAGCTTGCGCAAGCCCGCAACCGTCGCCGCCGACGCAGGCTCGCAGCCGATGCCGCTCCGATCGATCAACCGCTTCGCTTCGAGAATTTCTCCGTCCGTTACGGAACAGGTCGTCCCCCCGATGCTCTCCAGCAAGTCCCGCGCCTTTTTCCAGCTTGGAGGATGCCCGATGTTTACCGCGGTCGCGATCGTAGACGGCCTCTCGAACGGAACGAGCTCCCGCCTTCCTTCGATCCTCATCGCATGAAACGGGCTGGCCCCTTCGGCCTGAACCACGGCGATCTTCGGCATTCGCTCGATAAACCCTAAGGCCAGAAGCTCCTTCAGCCCTTTTCCAAGCGCCGTAACATTGCTAAGCGCCCCTCCGGGAAGGACGATCCAGTCCGGAAGCCGCCAATCCATACTCTGCGCCAGCTCGTAGACGATGCTCTTCTGACCCTCGATCCGGTATGGATTAATTGAATTGCAGATGTACCAGCCCAGTTCCCGTCCATGTCGCTCGTAAAAACGAATGCCGTCGTCGTACGTTCCGTCGAAGCCGATCGTCTCTGCCCCATACGCCAGCGTCTGAAGCACCTTGTTGATCGAAATCTGCTCCTTCGGAACAAGCACGAACGATTCGCAGCCCGCCAACGCCGCGTACATCGCCAGAGAGGACGACGTGTTTCCGGTCGACGCGCATGTAAAACGACTATAACCAAGCGCTCTGCCATGGGATACCGCGACGGTCATCCCGTTGTCCTTGAACGAGCCGCTCGGATTTTCGCTTTGCGCTTTCAGCCAAATCTCCCTCATTCCGACCGCCAGCCGGATCGACTCGGACCGGTACAATCCCGTGTTCCCCTCGTATTTCGTCACGATTGCCTCCTCCGGCAGCTCCGGATAGATCAGCTCCTTATACCGCCACACGCCGCTCGCGTAAGGTCCCGTTCTTTCGGACAGTCTCTCGTGAAAAATACGCTTTAGACGCTCCGTATCCACACCTTTGAATTCATGAATAATTTCAAGCAGCCCCCCGCATTCGCAGCGATATCCCGCATCCTCTTCCTCGTGCCGTTTTCCGCAATCGTAGCATGCAATCGTCGCCATCTCGACCATCTCTCCCTCTTTCCTGAAGTTGCTTTCAGACTTAGAATAAGGGAGAGTTTTTCATAAAACTAATATATTATAATTTGGTTTTCATAAATTTCAATTATGATATAGATTAGGAGGGGACGAGAAAATGTTGAATCTTCACGCGCTGCGACTTTTTCTGAAAGCTGCGGAGCTTGGGAGCGTTACTCAGGCGGCGCAGGAGCTTAACATCAGTCAACCTGCCGTCACCTCGCAAATCAAGAAGCTGGAGAAGGAACTGGGACTACAGCTGTTGTCTCCGCTTGGCCGAGGCGTACGCCTGACTGAGGTTGGCGCTCGACTCGCGAGCGAAGCGGGCAGACTGTTCTCTCTGGAGGGGCGTATCGAAGCGATGCTGGAGGAGTACAGGCAGGGACAGGAGGGTACGCTTAGAATCGCGGCCACCTATTTGCCAGCCAACTTTCTGCTGCCCAGGCCGATTGCGGACTTTAAGCGCGGACATCCGACAGTCGACGTCGCGTTAAAGACAACCGGCTCGAACCAGATCGTCGACCTGCTGCTAAGATACGAAGCGGACATCGCCTTTATTGGCGGAGGAAATCGGCGCGAGCACGCCGATCTGGAGGGTACGCCCTGGCTGGAGGACGAGATGTGGTTTGTCGTTCATCAGGAGCATAAGCTCGCGGACAAGAGCGTCTCTCTAGCCGAGCTTGCCGAAGAGCCGTTCGCGCTGCGCGAGTCGGGAAGCTTCTCCCGCGAGCAGCTCTTCTCGCTGTTCCGCCTTCGCGGGCTGCAGCCGCCTCGCGTCGGTCTGGAAATAAACGGGTTCAGCGAGCTCATTCGCGTCGTCTCCGACGGCTACGGACTCGCCTTTCTTTCGGCTCTGGAGGCGCGAGAGGCCGTCGAACGCGGTTCCTTGCGGCGAATCCGCGTCGAGGACGTCCGGCTGACCAACTCGATCAGCCTGTACACAAGAAAAGAACCTTTACCTGCTATCGCGGCAAGGTTCCTAGAGATTTTTTCATCGGAAGTGGGACTCGCACCTGCGGACTTTCTTGATTAACCATTTGTCCCGATCCCCACCTAAGTGCCAAAGTACAGAGTCACCCGTCATCTTGGACCCGATTTCTCCATCGACTCGGGCGAGTCAGGCTCCGGCGGATCGGTTAAGACCTATGCTTGACCCACAACACTTCCAGATAATTCCTAGAAGTTATTCGTATAATTATCGAAGACGCTTTAGTGACATAGAACCCCTGATCTTGGTTGATTTATACGATTTTCCCTACAAACGTTCGTCGTTTGAGTCTGATCCGAGTTGCTTTGTGCGGTTTTTCCTATAGAAGTCCGCCATTTAAACCTGGTTCGAGCTGATTTGTACGAATTTCCGACTAACTTCCCTGCGTAAGCTCATGTGTGCAAATAGATCCGTCGAAAAAGTTTAATATCCAATAAATTGTAAACGTTGTGGGTCATGATTAGGTTTAAGACCGCCACACGTGCTTATTCGCCTCTCCCCGGCTCCTGCGGGCCGGTTAAGACCGTCACGCGCACCAATTTGAACCTCATCATACGCTTTTTATGTTTCGGCGGGAGTCGCTCATCGAATCGCGACAACATGCCGCTCGATACCGGCGTAATCCGTTACAAAGCGAATCTCGGTCCAATCTGCTGCGGCCCTTAACAGCTCGGCCACGTCTCGAGCTTGGCCAGCGCCGACTTCCCAGGCAACAATCCGCGGCAGCTGCGGCAGATCCTTCAATTGCCCCGCCATCGTCCGATACGGATTCAGCCCGTCCTCGCCTCCGTCCAGAGCCAGACGCGGCTCATGGTCGCGTACCTCGCGCTGCAAGCCGGGAATGTCGGACGAAGGGATATACGGAGGATTGGACACGAGAATATCGACGGCCAATCCTCCCCCCGGAGCCGATGATAGAAACGGCTGCAATAGATCCCCCTGTACGAACGAAATTCGTTCGTCCGCCTCATGCTTACGAGCGTTCGAACGCGCAACCTGCAGCGCCGCATCCGACAAGTCGGATGCGTTCACCCGCCAAGTCGGACGCTCCGCCGCCAACGTCACCGCTAGCGCTCCGCTTCCCGTCCCGACGTCCAACACGACAGGAAAGGTACGACCTGCTTCTTCCGCACCATTCGCCCAATCCTTCTGCGCCGAGTTCCTTGCTTCGCTCGCGCGCCCTATGGGCCACAGAGCATCGCCTGCCTGCAGCACAGCCTCGGCCAGCAGTTCAGTCTCCGGGCGCGGAATAAGCACCGCATTCGTCACCTCGAATGCCCGCCCGTAAAAATACTGCTCCCCAATCACGTATTGCACCGGAAGCCCCGTCGCCCGTCGCTCCAACAGCTCCAACCAAGCTTCACTTTTCCCCTCCGGAAAAGCCTCCCGCCAATCCCGCAGCAGCTCCGCCTTCCCGATGCCGAGCGCATAAAGAAGAAGAAGCTCCGCATCCGCGTTCGCTTCCTCGACTCCTGCTTGCCCCAGTCGATTCGCGCCCGCTCGCCAAGCTTCTCCCAACGTCGGCGGGCGGCCAGCATTTTGTTCCACGCTCACGCCCAGCCCTCCATTATTGCTTCATCTGCTCACGTTCGAGTATTTCGGCCTGCTCGGCCAGCGTCAGCGCTTGGACGATCTCGTCCATATCGCCGTTCAGCACGTACTCCAGACGGTGAAGCGTCAGGCCAATCCGATGATCCGTCACCCGGCTTTGCGGGAAATTGTACGTGCGAATCCGCTCGCTCCGGTCGCCCGTCCCAATCTTCTCCCTGCGTTCCCCGGAATACTTGGCTTCTTCCTCCTGACGCTTGACGTCCATGATCCGTGTCCGCAGCACCTGCAGCGCCTTATCCTTGTTGTCGTTCTGCGATTTGCCGTCCTGACAGGTCGCCACGATGCCCGTAGGCACGTGGGTAACGCGCACAGCCGACTTGGTCGTGTTAACCGATTGCCCGCCGGCTCCGCTGGAACAGAACGTGTCGACGCGGATATCCTTATCGTGAATTACGATGTCCAGCTCCTCGGCCTCCGGCATAACGACAACCGTCGAAGTAGACGTATGAATGCGACCGCCGGACTCCGTCTCCGGAACCCGCTGTACGCGATGCGCTCCGCTCTCGTACTTCATCTTGCGATAAGCGTCCGGTCCGCTGACCGAGAAAATAACTTCCTTGAAGCCGCCGAGATCGCTCACGCTCGCTTCCAGCATCTCCGTGCGCCAGCCTTGGCTGTCCGCAAACTTCGCGTACATCCGATACAGCTCGGCCGCAAACAAGTTCGCTTCTTCTCCGCCGGCCGCACCGCGGATTTCCACGATAATGTCCTTGCCGTCGTTCGGATCCTTAGGCAGCAGCAGGAAACGAATTTGCTCCTCCAACTCGGTGCGCCGTTCGTCCAACTCCTCGATCTCGAGCTTAACCATCTCGCGCATCTCGTCGTCCAATTTATCTTCCTGCATGGCTTTCGCATCCTGAAGCTGCGTCAGCACTTGCTTATATTCCTCATAAGCGCGGTACGCTTCCTCAAGTCCGGATTGCTCTTTCGCATACGTTCTCAGCCGCGTCGAGTCGTTTACCACATCCGGATCGCTCAACAGTTCGTTAAGCTTCTCGTATCGATCCGCCAAAACTTGCAGACGGTCCAGCACTATCCTCATCCTCCGCTCACTTGCAGTGTGTACATCACCCTATTATAACACACGATAGCAAATTCGTGCGGAATGGGGGCCGATGAGACGAAAAGAGGCCGACCTATAAGCAAAACTGCTTAAGATGATCTATATACAAAGTAAGGGGTATGTACCTCCTGGAGACTGCCTCATACGCTCCTGAAACCACCTTATCACGGGTTTACCCATTCAGGTTTCATGAGCGTATAGCATCGGAAGGAGGTACATACCCCTTGCATCTTTGTCATCGATTATCTTTCAGAGCAACTCGGTTGGCTTATAGGTCAGCCTCTGGCTTTCTCGAATTATTTCCGCGGAAGGAAGCCAAGGAACGTCTTGGACTCCGGATCGAAAATCATGACGATCGGTCCAATCAAAGCGTCCTGATCCGTGTTATAGACGATGGAGATCAGCTTGCCGTTAGCAGCTTGGATCTCGGCCAGCTTCTTCTTCTGTTCGTCGGACGACATCATCACCGTAATTTTGGCGGAATCGACTTCCTCAACCCGAGCGTCTTCCTTCTTCGTCGTTACATGCGACTTCTGGTCGGCCGGCATGTTCTTCCAGCTCAGCTCGCGATATTCCTCGATTGTCGCCGGAGCGAGCTGCTCTTTGTCGGACAGTACGACGAGGAAGTGCAGCGGGCTTTGCGGAGGCAGGCTCTTCGTCATGATCGGGCCGTAATAGGCGCGAACCTTGTCTCCAGCCTTCAGGTTAGCGAACGGAACGTCGATGCCTTGGGCCGTCATCACGCTCGTTTCCTTGCCTGCGTTCAGCACGATCGATGTCGTCGTTTGTCCGTCCTTCGTCTCGCCGAACTTCACCTGCCAGCCGTCTTCAGTTTTCTCAATAGACTGAATGACGTCCTCCTTGACAAGCGTTTGTGCGCTGACAACGACTTTATGCGCATGAGACTGTCCGGGGTAGCTCATTGCCATAGCCGGACCGAACTCCGCCATAATCCGCGTTCCCGCCTTCAGGTCGGCGGCGCCAACGGCTTTGCCGCTCTCGTCCGCTAGCTCGGTGTCTTTATCGACATATAGAATCATCCAGCGCTGATCCCCATAGCCGAGCACCTCGACCCGGTACTGTCCCTCTTTGTCCGTCGGAACGACGTCCACAATCACACCCAGCATTCTCGCATATTCCACCGCTTGCTCTTCCTTAGAATTAATTTGAATGTTTTTCGTTTTCGAATTCCAGTTGAGCGTATAACCAAGCTCATCCGCCATCTCCCGCGCCGGCAAATAAGCTTTGCCTTGAATGTAGACCGGGTGCAGAGACGTCTGGTCCCCGTTAACGGATACTGCGATATCTTTATGGAACACCCCGGTCACTTTGCTGACCAATCCGCTTGCCCCAACGCCCGCGCTTGTTCCCAACAGTCCCACGGCAGTCATTACCACTAACAGTTTCTTCTTTTGCATTATACATTCTCCTTTCGGAATATCGATGAAGCGTCGATGTCGACGTCCCTCTCCTGCTTCCTCCTCATTGACGCGCTTCCGATCCCAAATGTTTCATGAGAAAAATGAAAAGTGCGACACCGCCCGGAACATTCCCGGTCAGCGTCGCACATATTGTTTCCATTCTGCCTACTCAGTAGAAGGCTTTAGCCGCTAATATCGCTCATTACCTGTGTATAGCTGGATCGCCCCGAAGCGACGTCGTCGACGGCTTCGGAGAACATGTTCAGCATCAGTTCAAACAAGCGGATGACGGATAACGCCTCGGCGGACTGAAGTTCCCTGTTAGCCGGGACGCTGTACACATACCGGTAGGTCACTTCGTCTCCGGTCACATTAAAGTGGCCGATGGCCAAGCTGCCGTTAATCGCCAGCAGCAGCTTCTCGACCTGCTCCCGTGTGCCTTCAGCCCATTCTACCGGAACCGTCGTGTAAATCTGCAGCAGATCGATGGCGTCCAAATCCTCTTCGTCCAGAGGCACAAAGCTGAAATGCAAAAAGCGGTCTCTCTGCCGGTGATCCTTCATAAGCGGCAGCAGCACCACGGGGATTGGAATGTCCTGCGACGGTTCCACCCAATGCGCTTCCAGTCCCGCTTCGTCAAAATACTGCCGCAACAAACCCAACTGATCCTTTAGCCGAGCATTCCCTCCGTCAAGCATTCAACACCCTCCTCGATTCGTTTTGCAATCGTCGCCGCTTTATTCCCGCTTGGCCATATTTTCCACGATGAGCTTGCGCTGTTCGCTCACATCGCCGTTTTTCCGGTGCAGCTCGCGAATACTGGTGCCCGTAGCGGCCAAATATCGTTCCACTTGCCGGTATTCTTTTTGAACCTTGTCGTCCAGCGAATACTCGGGCAGCTGTTCGATCATTTCCAGAATCATATTCGCGTGCTCGATGCGTTTGGCCTGCTTCTTATCCGATGACTTCTCCGCATTGAAGATCGATTTCGTAATCCCCCAAGCTCCCTGTTGGGCGGCGCGATCGTGTCCAAACTGCTTGATCTTGCGGACGATGCTCATCGACACGCCAACGCCGGAGGCCGCTGCCTTGAGCGGAATGCCCACCTGAGCGCCAACCCCGCTCAGAGTGGCGATTTCACCGGCAATATTGGTCATCTCAAGCCCGACCTGAATCGTTCCGCGAGTCAGACGTTTGCTGTTGATATACTTCATTTCCTTGGCCAACTGATATTCCTGTATATCCTTCAGTTCGGCCTCTTCATCCGGAGTACGATCCTGCTTGACGGACAACTCATTAACGCGATCCGTCAGCATCTGCTTGTCGGTCCCCGTGGAGCTTCGCAGCGAAAAACCGCCTATGTTGTAGTTATTTTCCTTCACATAGCTTTTTTCCTTGTAGCTGTCCCCGTGTTCAGCCTTATGCTTCTCCAGATACTTGCTCTTAAAGTCTCGCTTGATCGTCGTCATCTCCCGCTGGGAGATGCTGGCTTTGATCATATTGTACACTTTAACCGTGATTGAGATTCCGCTTACCGCAATGCCAAGACCGGGAATGACCTTGGACAGCTCTCCCGTTCCCATCTTGAGAATCTCCAGAATCGACTTAACCGTCTCCACTCCCGACTTGGCCGCTTCCAGCAAGTTATGTACGGCGGACAGCCCGCCTTCAACGGTTTCGTCCAGGCTGGCGCCCTCGTCGCTAAGCGCTTTTTTCACCAGCTCATAGATGTCCTTGACCGCAAAGAAAGCGCTTTTAATCGCGCCGATTGCCTCTCCGACCGAACCGCTCCAATCGCTGACCGCCTCCGCTTTGGAAAGCTCGGCCCCCTTAAGCGTCCCGATATCGTTGACCAGACCGGACACGCCCTCGATAAAGCCGCTCGTTCCGCTCGCCGTATCCAAGGCGCCTTCCGTAATATCGAAGGCTTTCTCGTCGGTCTCTTTATCCGTCGATTTGGCCGACTTGATAATCTTCCTCAAGCCGATCAAGCCTTCGAGGCCGGCGCCGGCTAGAGTACCGGCGGAGCTGGCCACTCCGACTGTCGCATTCTCACGCTCGAGACTTTCCTTTTCATCCTCTTTACCCTCTATGCCGTCCAGCGCGTCGATCTTCTCGTCCAGCACGTCCATGACGCCTTCGGGTCCGGTCATCAACAGCTCGACGCCTTCGGCGGCGTGATCCATCGGGCCTTCCTCATCGTCTTCCTTCGGCTGATTTCCGATTTGGGAGATTTGCTGCGCTCCGTGCTTCTTTTTCTCGCTCGCCAGCCCTTCGTGTAGACCGGCCATACTCTTGTAAGAGATCTTCGATTTGCGGAGAAAGCCTTTTTCTTGACCGGAGCGAATCATTCTCCATTCCCCGGTCGTATCGTCGATGCCAAGATCGTAGAACTCATTCCGATGGCCGATCTTGCTGCCCTTTTTCGTCTGCTCCTGAACCTCGTAGGCAGTCTGCCCCGGAGTCGATGTGTCCTCCTTATAATCTCGCATGAAAGCTCCGGTCCAAGAGTTCAGCCGGGCGGGCTTCTCCTGTGCCGGAGCGCCGGACGATGATGAGGGTGCGGAGCCGGCATTGGCCTGTTGAAGCGCCTGCGCAGTCGCCTGATTGCCGACTGTTCCCTGCATTTGCAGCAAAGTTCCGCCGCCTTGCCCCGTTAGCGTTTGCGTCAATCCGAGACCCTGCGCGCCAAGAAGCTGCCCCGTAGATGCCTGCTTACTCAAGGGGGGCTGTTGCGTTGTACTCGTAGTCGAAGTCGTACGTTGCACCGTTTGAGCCTTGCCCGTCACTTCGCATCTCCTCTCTCTTGGGGATTTCCGGAAGAAATCGCCCGCCGCCGAGATTTATCTTCTATGCGAGTTAAACGTCCTGTCGTACTCTAGACGTTAAACAAGAAGTGCATGACATCGCCATCGGCGACGACATATTCTTTGCCTTCCAGCCGTACGAGACCTTTCTCTTTGGCCGCTTTCATAGAGCCGTTGGCGACCAAATCCGCGTACGACACAACCTCGGCGCGGATAAAGCCCCGCTCGAAGTCCGTGTGGATAACGCCAGCAGCCTGCGGAGCCTTCGTCCCCTGACGAATCGTCCATGCCCGTACTTCCTGAACGCCTGCCGTAAAGTACGTGTACAATCCCAACAGCTTGTACGAAGCGCGAATGAGCCGATTCAGCCCGGACTCGGTCAGCCCTAGCTCCTCCAGGAACATTTCCTTGTCCTCGCCCTCCAGCTCGGCGATTTCGGACTCCACCTTCGCGCTGATATGCACAACCTCGGAGCCTTCCGCAGCCGCATATTCGCGCACTCTCTGAACATACTCGTTGCCGTCGGCGTTGGCCGCGTCGCTTTCGCTTACATTCGTCGCATACAGCACCGGCTTCATCGTAAGCAGATGAAGATCGCGGACGAGACGAGCTTCCTCCGGGGTCAGCTCCAAGCTTCTTGCCGCCTTCTCCGCAGTAAGCGTCGCGTGTAGACGCTCAAGCACCTCAAGCTCCTCGGCAACCTTCTTGTCCCCGCTCTTCAGCCCTTTGCGCGTACGCTCCATCCGCTTCTCGACGGATTCGATATCCGTCAAAATCAATTCAAGATTGATGATCTCGATATCGTTGATCGGATCGATCTTGCCGGACACGTGAGTAATGTTCTCGTCTTGAAAACAGCGAACGACGTGAACGATCGCGTCCACTTCGCGGATATTGGCCAAAAACTTATTGCCAAGTCCCTCTCCGCGGCTGGCGCCTTTGACCAAGCCCGCGATATCGACAAATTCGAAAGCAGTCGGTACGATCCGGTTCGGATTCACGATCTCCGCCAGCTTCTGCATCCGCTCATCCGGCACTTCCACGACGCCGACGTTCGGGTCGATCGTACAGAACGGATAATTTGCCATCTCCGCTCCCGCTTGCGTAATTGCATTAAACAAGGTCGACTTCCCTACGTTCGGAAGACCGACAATTCCGCACGACAATGCCATTATCCTAACACTCCTGACTTCTTGCGACCGCTTGCGACATCTGCCGCAAACGCATCGTCAAGCTGTTCAATTCTCACGCCATTATAACGGAACTGCGATGTAACGTCCACTGTCCCACCTATTGGCCAATAAGCATTATTTCTGCCGCGCCAGGCTCTCGATCTCCTCCGTTGACAGCTCGGTCGCTTTGACAATCGTCTCCTTGTCGACACCCAGTTCCAACAGGTTGCGCGCCACCTTAATCTGCCTGACTCTTTCACCTTCTTTCCTGCCTTCTTTTCTTCCCTCTCTCCTGCCCCGTTTCAGCGCCTCGGGAATAAAAGTCTTGATCATCTCGCTTACCTCCTTTTCCGTTTGTTTATATTCTCCGTAATGACGGTATAAGTAGTTCAAAACATTCTGCAGCACCTGTAACATCTTATCCAAGTCTTCAAGCCGCAGCTGCCGCTTCCTGCGCAGCTCCCGCAGTACTTCTACCGTTTCCTCGATTATCGTTTTAAGGCGTTTAAACTCTTGGGCGAACAGACGTTGCTTCTCGTCGTTCGTACGCTGACTTAATGCAATGCGGCGCATCCGTTTGCGAGAGCGGAACACATGCAGCGGCAGCAGCGCGAACAGCTTTCGCTCCTGCATGTCGCGGGGCGTCAGCGTCCAAAGCTTCAATACCGGCACCGTGTACATCGTCTCCGTCCCGTCCGGCAGCCGCAAACGGAGGCGCAGCTCGTCGCCGATCGCTTTGTTTTGCTCCAGGAAAATGACGAGCTGCTTGGGGAATGCGACCAGTTGCACGCCGTCCTTCGGCTTTCCTTCAGCTAGCTCCAACGCTTTCTCAAAGCCGTATCTGAACATGCGGATAACCATCGATCTGTTGTTCAGTGTCTGAAACTCGACATGATAGTGAAAAACGCCGCGAATCGTATCCAGCTTCATAAACAGATCGCCGATGATGCGATTGTACTCGTCCGAATCGAATTTGGCGTTGCCGTAGTGAATCGACTTTACGTCGGCTCTGGTAAAGCTCTCACCGAACAATCCGTTAAGCAGTTGTAACTGCAAATCTTTGGAGAGTCCGAACAGCACGCTCATCATCTGATCCAGCTTCAAGGGTTCATTCTTCAGTTGCTTCTTCTTATCTGGATTCTTTGCCTTCATTATACACCACATCCCCTCTGATCCGCGATTATCCTGCCAACGCAAAAAAGGCACACCCCGAGCGCGTTGCCGCGCTAATCGGAGTGTGCTTCACTCGTCGTTTTATGAGCTTTCTGATGACTACTATACCAAACGAACGTTCCTACGTAAAGGTTTTAGCTCACAAACAATCCCCCTTCCGCTCAATCGCCGACCAACCTGCCGAAACGGATAACGTCCTCGCAAACTGCGCACAATGACCTCGAAGAGAGGAGGGATAACCCGTGGAAAACAAATCGCATAAAGGCAACTACAAAGGTACGACCCGGATGCACGCGGAAAATCAGGACATGGCCTTCGTCAACGATACGTTGGAGAATACCAAATCCGTCGCTCCCGTTCCTAAAGCCAAGAAGAAAACCGATTAATCCTCTCGCCTCCCCGGCATGAACGTTAACAGCCCGGATATACAGCAAGGAACCCGCTTCAATGGGGCCTCTGTACATCCGGGCTTGTTTCTTAAGCTTAAGCAACGAAAGTCCCCTTCCCTCCGCCCAAAAGCAATAAATTATTGCATCTCATCATTTTCCACCGGAACATCTCGGCGATTATTGCGTCTAAATAAATACTTAACTGCAAGGAGGAATAGACTATGCGCAGCAAGTTTCCGCTTCTGGCCGCGGTTCTTCTCGCTGTCCTATTGGCTGGCTGCGGAGCCGCCACCAATAAGAACGGAGCAACCGATGCTCCGATAAATTTCCCGCCCGCATCGTCTTCAGGGGGCCAAGCTACATCTACCGCAAGCGAGGAGCCGTCCGTCGAGCCAAGCGAAAGCTCGCCCGCTCCGTCTACAGATCAAGAGCAACCATCCGACGCGAAGATCAAGGAGCTTGCGCTCGAAGCCGTCGGTTATTTAAGAGAGAGGGACCTCGGTTCCCTAGTCACCCTGATCGACCCGGAGCAAGGCCTGCGCTTCTCGCCGTATCCTTATGTCAATGTAGATACCGATCTCTCGTTCAAGCCGGAGACGTTCCCAACCTTCAAGGACGAGAAAAAGCTGAAGTGGGGCGAAGCCGACGGCAGCGGAGAACCGATCGAGCTCACGTTCAGAGATTACTACGAGCAGTTCGTATATACGAAGGATTTCGCGGATGCGCCGCAAGTCAACGTCAATAAAATCGTCGGCACGGGCAATGCGATCTTCAACGTTCCAGAGGTCTACCCTGGAGCCTCCTATGTAGAATTCTATTTCCCCGGATTCGACGAAGAGCTCGACGGCATGGATTGGCAGAGCCTTGTGCTCGTATTTGCGCCCGCTGGCGACGATTGGCATCTTGTCGGCCTCGTTCACGGGCAGTGGACGATCTAGATTTGCACACGACCAGCACTGTCGACATCAGACAGGGGTCGGCAACTCCCCCAGCCTTCCGGGAGATGCCGACCCCTGTTTTTAACGAACCGCCTCGGCTATCTAAGCAAAATGAACTTCCTTCGCCAAAGCTACTTTTCTGATGATTTCCTCGGCGCTCTCATAAGGATTCCACATGCTCTCCGCGCATAACGCCGCTGGGAACCACATATACCGCTCCCACAGTCCATGCTCGACCAACGCCTCTGCGGCAATCCGTTTCGGGTTTTGCTCCACAATGACCTTCAGCGTATCCAACAGATTGTGCAGGTTTTTCATCCAGTAGGCTTGCTGATGCTTCCACTGCTTATAAGGTCGAGCCTTCTGACCGGACAGGCTGTCAATTAACGCTTCGCTGGCTTGGCCGAGCACAATCACGCCTTTCTGATGCTCGAAAGCAAACCAGTTCAGGAACGTTCCGCCCTTGATGACCAAGCCGAAATCCTCCTGCTCACCTCGCAGCCCGCCGATGTTGGCCGTATACTGCATCGTTTCGGCTATCGACTGGTTATCGTTCGCATCGTAACTGTACGGGAACGCCCCGGCGTCCTCCCAGGTAATGTTTACCCTTGGGTCCAGCTTCGCGAGCAGCGGATAATTCTCTTCGATCGACGTCGCATGGATGCCGAACTTGAGCCACAGCTCGGGGTGTCTCTCCAACAGCTTCCCGGCGATGTGGTTCACCCAGTCCACCACGACCTCCGCAATCAGCTTGCCGCCGATATGCTTTTCCTTCGTTTCCGTAAACGTCTGAAAATAAATGCCGTCTCCGCCCAGATGAGCATACTGCGTCTCGTAAGTGTCGAGCACGCGCTCCGTCCATTTGCTCAGCTCTTCCGGGTCGTTCGGATCGCAATCCTCGCCCCAGCTCCAGGAGAACGACCAGATGACTTTAATGCCCCGGGAATGCGCGTAATCGGTCACTTCCTTGGCGTTGATCGGAGCGAAATCGTTCCAGATCGTAATGAAATTCAGCTTCCACTTGGCCATGTGGTCCATATACTTCCGATAGTCGTAGATGACATGCCCCCATGTCCAGAAGCCTCTCTCGGGGATGGCCGGAGCGCTGGAGGCTTCGTATTCCGGCATCGGTTCCGTGAAATTCCTTTTCTTCTCGTACAAGTCGTCCTCGTTCGGGTCCAAATAATAGTGCTCGAAATCGTTCACGCCGTACAACGTCCCGTTCCCGTCCGCGCCGGCGATCACGATCATCTGCCGCTCCGGGTTGAGCGGGCTGGCGAACACTTTAATGGCATACCCTTCCGCTTTCGGATTCGGCTGAATGTGACCCCGCTCCGACAATTCCGCGATCCAGGCATTGGAGCGGACGGTGCCCAGTACAATCAGGTTGTAGTCGCTCAAACTTTGCTTGTCCGTCGCATGCGAGTGCAGCGTCATTAAGTACGGTACATGCGGCTGCACGATATTGTACAGCACGTCGAGCGCATGGCGCTCCACTCCCTCATATTCTCCGTGAACGATCGTCCAGCGGATTCCTTCATGTTTGACATAATCCAAGTAAGGCGCCTCCTTGCTTCTGCTTAAATTTCCGCTTCATTTGCTGCTTGAATCGGCCGTTCTAGCTGGTTTGAATTTCGTTCACGACAAAGTGGTTCCACAGCAGGTTTGCGCTGTTAATTTTAATGCGGATCGCCTTGATCCCGGTCACCGGAGCGAAGCTTACGGTCTTCGTCTCGATGGCGGCGCTATTGCTCGTATAGCTTAGCGTGCCGGAGGACGCTACTGTGCTCCAACTCGTGCCGTCCGTAGATACCTCCACGTCAAAGCTCGTAATGCCTTGCCCCTGACAAAAATCGCAGGTAAGGCTCAGCTGCTGATAAGACTGCGGCAGGCTGTTGGTCAAGGTCAAATATTGCGGGAAAGTCGGATTATCGGCACTGACGTAAGCCGTGCCTTGATCTCCGTCGATCGCCCGCGAAGCCGGGAACGCTCCGTTAACGCTTGTTGCGCTGGCGGTCACCGTATTCGAAGAGCCGGCGCTATAAGATGGGGTCATCTCATTCACCACAAAATGATCCCACTGGATATTCGCGCTGTTGATTTGGATGCGAATGCCTGTAATTCCCGTTACTGCCGTGAAGTCCACGACGCTCGTCTCAATGGCCGCGCTATTGCCCGTATAGCTTACCGTGCCTGAGGACCCTACTGTGCTCCAATTCGCACCATCCGTTGTCACCTGTACGTCGTAGTTCGTAACGCCCTGCCCTTGGCAGAAATCGCAGGACACACTGAGTCGGTTAAACGTCTGCGGCTGATTGTAATAGAGGGTCAAATACTCCGGGAAAGCCTGAGAATCCGCGCTCACATAGGCCGTACCCTGGCTGCCGTCGATCGCGTTGGAGGCCGGGAACAGATTGTTGGCGTTCGTCGCCGCGGCGAATTTCTCCGCCGGAGACAGCTCGATTCTGACCGCCTGCTGCGAGGAATACGGAATCTTCCACGTTCCGTTGCCGTTATTCACGACAGCTATATGGCCTTGGCTAACCCAGTTTCCGCTGCTGTCCATATAGCCGTAAGTGGCCGAAACCGGATTTTCCTTGGTCGTAAAATAAACATTCGCGGAATTGGCCGTGTCCGATACCGCATAGAAATAGCTTCCGTTATTGACGACCATGCCCACGGAACTGTCCGTCGAATAGAAGGCAATGTCCTTGCCGGCTACCGACTTGAACGCATTGTAGGATGAGGTCGGATTGTCGCTCTCGATGTTGTAGCCGGCCATTCTCGACGGATGCGCAGCCGCGATCAGTGAACCGACTTTATTCATCGCGTTGTTCAGGTTTTTCATATCGGTAGCTTGCGCCGTAAACGGAGGCAGCGTCCCGAGCGTCCACGTATTGTACAGGGTCGCTCCCAACATCCCTTGATTGGAGAAAGTCCACGAGTCGTTAAGCTGGTACACTTCGTAAAATCCGCCGTTGACGAGCGCCGTCAAGGTCAGCGAAGACGAGTTGCCGAAGTCGCCCGCATTCTCGGGAATGTAGGTCAAGCTGGAATTGCCGTGATCGTTGATCGCGTTCATCACCGCAGTTACGTTCGACGAATAGAGATCGGGGCCGTTAAAATCGATGTACGGGCTGCTGTTTTTAATAGCCGGATCGCCGCTCGTGTAGCCGGCCAGATTCACTCTCGTAGCCACGACGTAATCGGACAGCTTGACCTGCTCCGCCAAACTGTTCAGGACGCTGAGCCACTCCGTCTTGTTGGCCTCGTAATTGGCGGCCAGATTCGGCTCGTTGTTCACTTGGAAGAGAACCACTCTATGATTGGTGTCGTATACGGCCAAGTGATCGAATAACGCTCTGATCGTCTGTCTCTCCCAAGCGAACAGGTTGGCGGCATCCGTGCCATGCGAAGGAAGATGGGGCGTGTTCGCGCCCGAACCGACTCCGTCGCCGTTATTCCAATATTTGTTGTGATTCTGCAAATAAGGAGGCACATTCGTGTTCCAGCCGTAAGGGTATCCCGACAGCACGCCGCCTCCGCCTACATTGGTGCCGAACCAGACGATGTCGATATACAGATCGTACTCGTTCGCCCAATCGACGTACTGATCGATGATCGTCCAGTCGTACACGCCCGGCGTATTCGTCAGCTCCAGATCGGACCAAGTCAACTGCTGCTGAACGACCTTGTAGCCGAGCGCCTGCGTTTTCTCATAGGCGTTCTCCAGCCAGCTCAGCGGCATAGGCGTCGGGTACGGCGCGTAAGGAGGATTGTCATTGGCGTACCTGCCTTTTAATTGGGTTGTGCCGGTATTTTGAATGCCGAGGTACAGAAACGGGCTGCCGTCTTTTTGCAAATAATACTTGCCTTCCGGACTTTGCACGACTTGCGACACGATCGTTTGGGCAGAAGCTCTGGAAGAGCAGATCACGGCAATCGCAAGTGCGAGCAAAGCCAAACCGGCATATTGAACCGTTCTTTTGAGCGCAAAACTGTACATTTTCAAATCACCTCTCAAGTGAATTGGACATGCCTCCGTTGCGGGTTATCCCTTTACCCCGGAGCTTGCTACGCTTTCTACGAACTGACGTTGAAAAATAAAGAACAGCAGCATAACCGGCGTCATCGCGATCACGCTGGCGGGAATCAGCGCGGAAATTTTAACCGAGTTGTCGGACGATTTCGCCAGGAAAGTAAGCGAGATCGGCAGCGTCCGCATCTGGTCGGAGAGAACCACAATGTTCGCCCAGGCATATTCATTCCAAATGAACGAGAACGCCATAATGCCCAGCGCGGCGATCGCCGATTTGAGCAGCGGCAGCGCGATCCGGAAGAAAATGCGGTACTCCGAGCAGCCGTCGATTCGGGCCGATTCGAGAATTTCATCCGGGATGGCGCGGGCGAATTGCATCATCAGAAAGACCCCGAAGCCGCTGTAGAAGAACGGAATCGCCAAGCCCAGATGACTATCGACCAGACCGAACGATTTTACGAGATTGTAAACCGGCAGAAAAGTAATCTCCTGCGGCAGCATCAGCGTCGCCAGCACGAATACGATCATCAGACTCTTGAATTTGAAGGAATACTTCACGATCACATACCCGCTGAACGCATTAAGGAACAGGTGGAACACAAGCATCAGCACGGATACGGACACGGAATTCCACAGCGCCCTCCCGATCTGCCCGACTTCCCAAGCATTTTTGTAATTTTCCAAAGAAATGTGCTGCGGAATCCACCGGAACGGAACCTTGAAAATTTCTCCCGGCCCTTGGAACGAAGCGGACACAAGCCAAATGACAGGGGACAGGAGCACAAAAGCGACCGCCGCCATCCCCAGCAAATAAACAAAATCCAGCCAGCTTCTGCTCGCCTTCTGCGTATTCACGTCTTCATCCCCCCTGCTCGGAGAAAAATTTGGTCAACTTCAGCTGCAGCAGGGATATAAACATCGTAATCAGGAAAATGACAATCCCCAGCACCGAGGCGTAGCCTACGTTCCTCGATACGAACCCCTGATCGAACATATACATCAGAATCGTCTCCGTCGAGCGATAGGGGCCGCCGTTCGTCAGAATGACGACCGAGGGATACGTCTTCAGGTAGATCGATACGGCGATAATCGAGGAGAAGATCATGACCGGCTTTAATTGCGGCAGCGTAATCCGGAAAAACAGCTGTCGTTTGTTCGCCCCGTCCATCATGCCGGCTTCCAATTGCTGCGTGTCGATGCCGGAAATTCCCGCCAGGAAAATGACCATAAAATAGCCCATCAGCAGCCACACGCTCAGCATAATAATCGCAACCATCGCCCAGAACGGGTCGGTGAGCCAAGCTACCTTTTTCAGCCCAAGGCCGGTCAAAATGCTGTTCACGTAGCCGAGCTCGTCGTTGAACCACACCTTAAACGTGATAGCGGCCACAATTGTCGAAACGATGTAGGTGGAGAAGATCGCTCCCCGGATGACGGCCTTGCCCAGCTTCAAGTAAAACACGGCCATGGCTAGCGCCAAGGAGACGCCCAGCGTCAGCGGCGTGCTGACCAGTGTAATCACAAAAGTATTTTTGAGCGCTTTCCAGGCATAAGGGTCATCGAAGAAATGCGCGATGTTTTTCAAACCGACAAATTTCGCACTATTCAGAAAATTATAGTCCGTGAACATCCAGACGACGTTCGTAAAGAACGGATAGTAGAAAAACAGCGCAAAGTACAAAACGGTCGGCGTCAGCACGGCATAGACGATTCCTTGCTTCGACAGCTTGCGCTTTCTCACCTTGGTCGCATTCGCTATAACTGCTATACTTCTCACTCCCAAGCGCATCGGCCCGATCCGGCCTATCGCGACCGGACCGATGTGTTCTATGTTCGGATATCGGGCTTACGTTAGGAATTCGACGCCTCTGCTATCCCTTTATTGATTTGCTCGGCCGCCTCTTTCATCGTAGCCGTCACATCCGCTCCGCCGATCAAGATTTTCTCAAGCGCGGCGTTGTAGATTTTGGATGCGTCCGGGAACAGGAACGGCGCTTCCAGGAAGTTGTATTTCGTGTTTTGCAGCTGCACCTTCTCCGCCATGCGGCCTTCAAAGGTGCCGTCGGCCTTCCAGGTCGCCTGAAGCTCAGGATCGTCGTACAGCGCCAGGTCGGTGGTCAGCCCTTGCGTTTTCAACTGGAATTCCTTCGATACGAGAATTTCGATGAAATCGAGCGCTTCCTTCTTACGCTTCGACTGCTTGAATACCGCCCACTCTACGCCGCCGACGCTGGTCGTGTTTAGACCGGACGAGCCTTGCGGCATCGGCGCGTATCCGGCGTTGATGTTCGCGTTGATCGTCGCGGGAATGTCCCAGTCGCCGCAAAACCATACCGCGACTTGACCGTTGAGCCAGAGCTGGTCGTAGCTTCCGTCGATTTTCGGCGCCCACCCGTTCGTCACGAAATCCTGCATGAATTGGTAGGCTTGGATCGATTCCGGCGAGTCGATCAGCGTCTTCGAATAGTCGTCCGTCATTTGCTTGCCGCCGTTGGCCCACAGCCAGTAATCGGTCGCCCAGTTGCCGCCCTCGAAGCTTGTCGCGTAGATCGGCTTGCCGTCCGCCGTCTGCAGGTTAGCTTCCTTGATTTTCTTGGCGATCGCTGCGAGATCGTCGAGCGTTTTCGGCGCTTCGGTAAAGCCCGCTTGGGCTAAAATGTCTTTGTTATAGAACATGTAGACGGTGTTGCTGCTGAAGGTGACGCCGTACACTTTGCCGTCCAGCGTCATTCTGTCCTTCTGTCCGTCGCTCAGACGGTCGTAGATCTCCCAGCTTTTCACCGCGTCCGTAATGTCGTCGATGACGCCGGAGCGAAAAAACTCCTTGCCCCAGATCATTTTGCCGACGTCGGCCGACTCTCCGCCGCTTAGCTGAATCAATTGCTTGTTGCGCAGGTCCTGTCCGCCGCTGCCCCAGCCCCCCGTAACGACCTGCACTTCGGCGTTCGGATATTTCTGCTTGAACATTTCCGTCGCTACGTCCAGGCCGTCGCCCTTCAGATCGGAAGCAATCACCTTCAAAGTAAATTTATCGTTCGTAGAGTCCGCCGGACTCGATTCCGCGCTGGCAGAGGCGCCGGATGGCGCCGGCGTTCCCGTTAAACCGCCATTATTGCTGCTGCCGCATGCCGTCGTGACGCCGGCCAGCAAAATAGCCGAAGCCGCAATGCCGAACAACTTTTTCATTTGTAATGTCCCCCTCGTGGATGTGAAGTGGCAATGGCAGCGCTACCATGCATGTATCTAAATTCTACGTCGCGCGGGGGACGTCCTCAATAACGAGAAATACCGATTCATGTTCTAAAATCATGGATTTGCGTATCGCCGCTGTCGATACTCGGCTGGAGTGACGCCTACGGTCTGCTTAAACACTTTGCCGAAATGGCTCGTATTTTTGTAGCCGACCTCCTCCGCGATCTGATGCACCCCTTTTTCCGTCCTTTCCAGCCGGAGCTTGGCTTGCTCCATACGAACATTCGTCAAATATTCGAGAAAGTTAACGCCCGTCTTCTGCTTGAATACGGCGCTAATATAGTTTTTGCTCAAATAAAGCCGCTCGGCCAGCAGATGCAGAGAAATGTCCTGCGCGTAGTTCTCCCGAATGTAGGCTTTGATTTTATGCACGACCCGCTCCGCATCCTCTACCGTTGCCGCCGGAGCGAGCGCGGCGAACAGTCGCTCGAAGAATACGTCGATTTCGGACAGCGTTGAATAAGCCGCCAGCTCCGCAAGCCCCAGCTCCGCAAGCTGTTTCTTCACCGGCTCGGGCGCTTCCAGGCGCGGCAAATTATGCTTGATCGCCGTCGCGAATTGATAATACTTCCGATACACGGCATCCAGGTCCTCATCCTTGCGCCGCTCCAGCGTTTCCGTAAAGCCGCGGATCATCGTCCAGGCTTCGTCCAGCAAGCCCAGCTCCAGCTTCTCCGACAGTTGCTCAAACCCGCGCTGATCCGTCAACGCATCCGGCTCGTCCCCTGTCGCCGTCATCCGCTCCGCAAATCGGTAAATAGGCGGCTCGCCTGCCGCATCCCAGTAGAATAGAGCGGCCTTCGCTTGCCGGTAGGCAAGACGGATGTTCTCTTCTCCAGCAAACGGCGCGCTTATCCCGCATGGATGCTCTGCCGCTCCATCCTTCGTTAAGCGGGCCGCAAGCTCTTCGTCCGTCAGTTCCCGAGCAGTCCGATAGAGGAGAATCAGCTCGCCTTTGTAGGCAATGACAGCCGGGTCGCCGCTGCCTCCGATTCGCGAATCGACGCCGTCAGACGGCCTGACGACGACCAATCGCCCGCAGCCGTCCGAGAAATCCGGCATCCCTTCCGGACGCTCCGCGAACGCCGTCTCCTCTCCTGCAAGCAGACGCTCCAAGTAGCCCGTTTTTCGCAGCTCCGCCAATTGCCGCTTCGCAGTCTCCGCCTGCCGCTCCTCGTCGATTTTCCGCCCGGCCTTGATCGTCATCTCGACCAGCTTTTTCTCGTCGATCGGCTTGACCAGATAGCCGAATGCCCCGTATTCGATCGCCCTCGCCGCATAATCGAAATCGCGATAGGCGGTCAGAATAATCGTCATTACCGCCATATTCCTCTCTTGCAATCGCTGCAGCAAATCAAAACCGTTCATCAGCGGCATCCGAACGTCGAGGAACAAAATGTCCGCCCGCATCCGTTCCAGCTCGCTCAGCGCCTCGATGCCGTTGCCGGCCTCTCCGACGACAACGACCTCCAGCTCGTTGCGGATCAACAGCTTTTTGAGCGCCTGTCGGATCAGAGGTTCATCGTCGATAATGAGTACTCGTTTCATGATTACCACCCGCTATTTTAGAATGGGAATGACCAGTTCCACCTTCGTCCCCTTCCGATATACGGAATGAAAATTCATCCCGTATTGGGGACCGTATTCGATCTTGATCCGCTGCTGGACATTCGAAAGGCCGATACTCCTCTCGGATGCCGCCTCATTATTATCCAGTCGGGCGACGACGGCTTGCAGTTCCCGCTCCGTCATGCCGATACCGTTATCCTCGACCGTAAAATGAATTTGACCGTCTGCGGCAAAGCCCCTGATTCGCAATATTTTCTCGTCCGCCACCTTGTCCAGTCCGTGGAACACCGCATTCTCCACGATCGGCTGCAGCAGAAGCTTGGAAATATAGCACAGCTTGACCTGCTCCTCCACCTCGATGTCGACCCGGATCGCGTGATCGTAGCGAATGTTCTGTATTTTCAAGTAGTCCTCGATATAGTTAAGCTCCTTGAAAATCAGCACCCGCTTCTCCTTCTCGTAGAGGGAATATTCCAGCAGATTGCCGAGCGCGGTGACGACCTGTTCAATATCCCGGCTCCGCTCCAAAACGGCGAGCGAATGGATCACCTGCAGCGTATTGTTCAGAAAATGCGGGTGGATGTTCGATTCCAGCGCTTTGAACTCCGCTTCTCTTTGCTTGATTTTCCCCGCGTACACCTCGTCGAACAGCACATTGATTTTATTGGTCATCAGGTTAAAGCCGCTGCTTAAAATTTTGAACTCCAGATGCTTGTCGTCTTCGGGAATCCGGATCGAGAAGTTGCCTCTTCCCACCTCCCGCATATGGTTCATCAGCTCCATCATCGGCTTCGCGTTTTTGCGCGAGATCACAACCGAGAGCAGAATGCTGAAGACGATGACCCCCAACAGCAGATAAGTGGTAATGACGTACGTTTGGTTGACGTTCTTTTGAATTTCCGCCGTTTTGCTTAAATACACGAGCTTCCAGCCCGTCACTTGCGAGGTGGAATAGGTGACCAGCAGCTTCTCCTCTTGAAACTCGGTGCTGTAGTAACCGCCCCCGCTCTGGAAAATGGGTCCGACGTCCAAACCCTCCGTGATGTCGCTGCCGGCTTGAAAGCCCGTGTCGGTTGAATAGATCACACTCCCGGAATCCGTCAGCAGAATGATGCGGTCGCTTTGTCCCAGCTTGGAATGCTCGATAATCTGCGTGATTTTCTCGAAGTTGAAATCAATAAAGCAAATCGCGAGATTTTCCGTCCCGTAGTGCATAATGTCCCGGATCGGATAGCTCATGCTGACCACTTTATGATTCGTGAATGCCGAATTGTAATAGTCCGGCACGTGCGTGGAGTAGAAGATCGGCTTCATATGCGGCGGAGCCTGCTCGGCTTCCTTCCAGACGTTCTTCAGAAACGGGGAATTGACGTTAACGGACTTCGTAATCGTCGGCTTGATAAAAAAATCCGGTCGGAAAATAAAAATCTCGCTAATGTCCGGCTTTAGCGATTTGATGTTTTGCAGCATTTGAATGATCTGCTGGGCGTTCGTATAGTTCGTGTAGCTGGGATTCGCATCGTAAGCGGACAAGCTCGACAGGACAAATGGATGAGTCGCGACCATCTCCAGCGAGGTGACGATCTCGTTAAAATAATTGTCCAGGCTCATATTCGTCTGATTGGAAATTTTCTGCGCATGGGTCAGCATGTCCGACTTCATCGTTCTGGAAAACAGCGAGAACATAATGCCGCCGAACAGCGCAAAAGAAAACAACGTAATCAACGAGTAATAGAGCACCATCTTGGCAAACAACGACTCGATGGGCTTCCACCATTTTCGAACCTTGAGTCCTGGCATGCGCCCGCTCCACTCTCCGATTAGGAAACATTCAGGCTTGCTGCAAATTTCGACAAAATCGGCGTTATTTTGTGTCTGATACTAAAGGAGGCCGTGCGGGAAGTCAATCCTTGCATGGCTCCGGAGCCTGTAATATAAGCCAACGCGCTTTCCGCGTATTGGGGTGCCGAAGCAGATGAAAAAAGACAGCGCCACAAGACGCCGTCTCTTCTCGCAATCCTATATTTGCCCTTGCTGCTTACACCGCCATAGCCGTCCCTTCCTTCTTCGAGCCGCGATATTCCTTGCGATACACGATCACGAAGTAGGCAAGCGTCAATACCGCGAACGCCGCGAAGAAGGCGAACAAGACGTACGCATTATCCCACATGACGGCATAGTCGCCGCTGGAGATAACGGCTTTCAGACCCGATACCGAGTAGGTCATCGGCAGCCAAGCGCTGGCCGTTTGCAGCCAGCCCGGAATCAATTCCAGCGGGAACGTGCCCGCGGAGCTCGTCAATTGGAAAATGAGAATGACGATAGCCACGAATCTGCCCGGGTGCTGCAGCACCGTCACCAGGAATTGAATCAACGCCATGAAGGAGATGCTCGTCAAAATCGTAAACAGGAAGAACAGCGGCAGGCTTTGTACCTCAAGCCCCAGCCCGTACAGCAGCACCAGATCGGCGATGACCGCTTGAACGGCGCCGATGAACACCATTGTCAACAGCTTGCTAGCGAACCAGCTCCAACCGCTTGTCGGACGAATCGCCGGCTCCTTGACCGAATAGACGATCGTCAGCAGCAGCGCTCCGACGAACAAGCCGAGCGAGATAAAATATGGAGCAAAGCCGGTTCCGTAGTTCGGAACTTCGTTCGACTTGACCACATCCAGATCAACCGGGTTGGCGAACATGTCGACGACCGGATCGCTGCCGTTCAGCCCTGCCGTTTTCTCGGCCGCTTCGCTCAGCTTGCTGGACAGCTCTCCCGTACCGTCGGTCAGCTTCACCAGGCCTTCCGCCATTTGCTGCGCGCCTGCATCCAGCTTGCCCGTGCCGTCCGCGAACTCGCCGACACCTTTGCGCAGATCGCCCAGTCCTTGCTTCAATTGCGCTGCGCCGCCGTGCAGCTGCTGCGCCCCAGCCGCCAGACTCTGACTGCCCTTGCCCGCTTCCTTCAGCTTTTCGCCGAACTGTTCGAGCCCGCCCGCCAATTGCGTTGTACCGTCCTTCAGCTTAACCGCTCCGGTAGCCAACTGATCCTGCCCCTTCTTCGCTTCGCCCAATCCGCCCGCAAGCTGCTTGCTCGCCGCAATCAGACGCTGCATCCCCTCATCTTCGGCGAGCTCGGGGTGCGCCTTCGCGTACTGCTCAAGCCCTGCGGCCAGCTCCGTCGCCCCGGCTTCCAGCTTGGCCGCTCCGGCCGCCGATTGGCCCAATCCCCCAGCCAGTTGCGAAGCGCCCTGCTCCGCTTGCTTAGCTCCTTGGCTTAGCTGCCCGCTAGCATCCGACAGCTGCGTCAGCCCTCCGTTCAGCGCGGTGCTGCCCTTCTGCAAATCGCCTAATCCGACCTCCAGCTTCGCGCCGCCGTCGAGCAGCTTATTTACGCCGCTTTTCATCGTCAGGGAGCCGGAAGCCAGCTTATTCAAATTTTGCTCCAGCAGCGTCGCCCCGTCCTTCGCGCTGTTCGTGCCGGACGCGATCTCCGTTGCGCCTTCGCTCGCTTTGCTCAAGCCGTCCGCCAACGTCTGCACTTGCTCGAATACCGTATGCGTGTAGGCCTTGGTCACTTCCTGGCTTAGCTCGGTTTTCATTTTCTCGATTGCAGTATTGCCGATCTGCGCAGCCAGGAAGTTATAGCTCTCGTTCGGCAAAAACCGGATTTGCGCCGGCGTCGGCTGCTCCGTCGTCAGCGTTGCCGTATTTTTCGAGAAGTCCTGCGGAACCTCGATCGCCATATAGTACTGGTTGCTCTTCAGCCCTTCAAGCGCTTCGTTCTCGCTTACGAACTGATAATCGAAGTGTTTGCCTTCCTTCAGCTTCTCGATAAAGTCCTCTCCGATATGCAGCTGTTTCCCTTCGTGCACTGTGCCTTGATCCGAATTGACAACGGCGACCGGCAGCTCTTCCAGCTTCGCGTACGGGTCCCAGAACGCTCCGAGGAACATCGCGCAATAGAGCACGGGAACCGTCAGCACGGCGATAACCGGAATGAGCACCTTCTTGTTCCGGGCAATCCCGGACATTTCCTTGGCAAACTGCTTAATTCCTTTCATTATTCCACACTCCTGATCTTGTTGGTTTACCTGGTCTTATTGGTCTTCCTTTGTTGGTTTTCCTCATCTCGTTGATCCTATAAACCTAATTGACCATTTTGTTCATTTGGTCATTTTGCAACAAAAAAAGAAGACAAGCCTTGTAAGTTTATTCCCCGTTGGCCAGCCCCCGCAGCAGATATAGCTGAAACAGCTCGGTAATCTTCTCCTTCTTCAACGGCTCGTGAACCGTCTGCCACTCCGACGCCAGCGCCAAATACAGCTTCAGCATGACGAACGCGGTGACTTCGGGATCGCAGCGCTTTAGCTCGCCTTTGTCGATCGCGGCCTGTACCTTGACCTGAATGTAGGACAGAATCGCGTTCTCCAGTCGATTCAACCCTTCCAATGCCTTGGGCGTTCCGATATCTCGAACTTCATGAGCCATCTTGACCGCCAACTGATGCTTCTCCCGAAAATCGAGTATCCGTCCCAGCACGCGATTCAGATTGTCGAAAAAGGAGCCTCCCGGATCGTACTCGGCTTCCGCCACGTGCTTCATCTCCTGGATCAGGCTGTTCATAATTTCGTCGAACAGCTCCTCCTTGTTGTTGAAGAACGTGTAGATCGTGCCTTTGCCGACATTGGCCAACTTCGCCACCTGATCCATCGTCGTCGCCTTGTACCCGAACAACGAGAACGACTTCGCAGCCGCTTCTACGATCTGCTTCCTTCGGTCGATCGCCATCGTTGCATGCCTCCCTTCGCGCAAAACTGACTATATGACTAAATTTCTTTTTCGGTCATTCGGTCAGAAGTAATAATAGCACGCTTTAGGGTCATTGGCAATAACTAAAAAAATGCGGCCTGCGGGACCGTTACAAGTCCCACCAACCCCAAATTCACACTACTTACGGCCTCCCAGACCGTTACACCACCCGCCAGCCTCAAATTCGCACTACTTACGGCCTCCCAGACCGTTACACCACCCGCCAGCCTCAAATTCGCACTTCTTACGGTCTCCCAGACCGTTACACGTCCCCCAACCCTCCAATTCACACTTCTAACGGTCTGCCAGACCGTTACACGCCCCGCTAACCTCAAATCCACACCTCTTACGGCCTCCCAGACCGTTACACCACCCGCCAGCCTCAAATTCGCACTTCTTACGGTCTCCCAGACCGTTACACGCCCCGCCAACCTCAAATCCACACCTCTTACGGTCTCCCAGACCGTTACACCCCCCACCAGCCTCAAATTCGCACTTCTTACGGTCTCCCAGACCGTCCCGCCAACCTCTCATCCGTACCCGGCCCCAGACCGCACGGAACAGTCAATTCGAGCAACCCTACAGCTGCTTCAGACCATTCTCCTCACGAAAGCTCACCAGAAAAGAGAACCTATGTACGCAAAAAATGGTCAGCCATAGAAAAAAAAAAACGCCGCAGCCACCAAGCAGGGGGCTAACGGCGTTCTTTATTTCGAATTACAGGTGGTTTTCGATTTTCGCTTTCAAAGCTTCTTTGCTTTGCAGGCCGACCAGCTTGTCAACCGGCTGTCCATCCTTGAACAGAATCAGCGTAGGAATGCTCATAACGCCGAATTGGCTTGCCAGCTCAGGCTCTTCGTCCACGTTGACCTTGGCAATGGTCGCCGTGCCTTTCAATTCCTCGGACAGCTCCTCCACGATCGGAAGCTGCATTTTGCAAGGGCCGCACCACGGCGCCCAGAAATCAAGCAAGGATACGCCTTGCGCCACGTTCTCGCTAAAGTTGTCTTTCGTAATCGCAACTGCCATAAGACATCTCTCCTATCCTCAGTGTATAAAGTGATAACACCTATGATGATCGGGCCGTCTGTTCGACCCGCTCCACCCTCTTCGATCGGCCGGACTACGCCTTCGCCATGGCGGTCAGCTGCGACAGCATCTGTCCGATCGTAATCGATTCGAAGTATTGCTCAAGCTGCTGGTCCGCGCCGCAGAAAACCTCGTTCATTACCTCGCCCATATTCGATCCGACCAGACAATCGGATTCCGGATCCCCGCTGCACCATTTCGGAGCAAGCGAGCCGGCGGCAAGGGAACGATACACGTCGGCCAGCGTCATATTCCCCGGCTCTCGCGACAGTCTGTAGCCTCCGCCCGAGCCTTCCCGGGTATCCACGAAGCCGTTTTTGCGCAGACAGCTCATCACCTTGCGAACGCGCACCGGGTTCGTGCAGACGTTGTTCGCGATTTCTTCGCTGGAAGCCATCCCGTCGGGACGATGCGCCAAGAGGACCAAGCTGTGGACAGCTATTATAAATTCACTGTTCATGAGTTCAGCCTCCCCGATTACTGTAATCATAACAATTACAGTTGAGACTGTCAATAGCTACTCTTACCCGGTATTATCCCTGTCGAACCATGCTTCTATGCTTCTATCCTGGAGCATGTATGCAAACCCCTCAGAGGCATCCTTAACCGCCTTTTCGCCCCCTGCTTTGTCACTTTTGACGTACCCCGGCACGCCTTCACAAAAGCTCTTTGCATGGAACGAAGATTCGACAAAATCTCTTATCCTCGGAGTAAGCATACACGCCCTAGAAATCGACATGGTCCGGATCCTTGCCGAATCGCCGATTTTCGTTTAACCCGTCTATAGCCACGACGTCCTCCGGCTCCAGCACGAAGTCGAACACGTCGGCATTCTCGCGAATGCGCTCCGCACGGGACGACTTCGGAATCGTGACGACTCCCAGCTGGAGGTGCCAGCGGATCAGGATTTGCGCTGGCGTTTTGCCGTATTTGCCTGCAAGCTGCACGATCAGAGGATGATCCAGCCTCCCCTGCATAAGCGGACGCCACGATTCCAACTGAATGCCTTCCTTGCGGCAAAAAGCGAACAATCTTTTCTGCGTAAGCAGCGGATGCATCTCCACCTGGTTCACCATCGGCTTAATGCGGCAGCTTCCCATCAAATCCTCCAGATGAGTAATGTTGAAGTTACTCACCCCGATCGCCTTCACCAGCCCTTGCTCGTAGAGCTCCTCCAGCGCACGGTACGTTTCCTTATACTTGCCGACGACTGCCCAGTGAATGAGGTACAAATCCGCGTAATCCATACCAAGGCGCTCCAGACTTCTGTGACAGGCCGCTATCGTGTTGTCGTAGCCCTGCTCGTCGTTCCACACTTTGGTCGTCACGAACACCTTCTCGCGCGCAACGCCCGATTCCCGTATCGCCCGGCCGACGCTCGCCTCATTCCCGTACAGCGAAGCCGTATCTATGCTGCGGTATCCCGCTTGCAGAGCGGCCAGCACCGCGTTTTCCGTTTCTGCGCCGTCTTCCGCCCGCCAAACGCCCAGTCCAAGCCGCGGCATCTCCGTTCCGTTCAGCAGCTCCACCGTCGAATCGATCGTCAGTTTCATGATTTTCTCCTTTCCGTTGCCTTTTTCCTATCTTATCATGCTGCCATTCAAACCGTACATTGAATACGGCCGAACCGTCTGCCATACTAGTAAAACAGACTCATTCCAAACCAAAGAGGTGTCCGCGATGAAAATAGACGTATATTCCGACATGGTATGCCCGTGGTGCCGAATCGGCAAAAAGAACATGAACGATGCGATCGACGCTTGGCATGAGCAAACGGGGCAAGAGGTAGAAGTGAGCTACCACGCTTATCAGCTTGATCCGACGCTGCCGCCGGAAGGACTTCCTTTCAACAGCGTAATGGAGAAAAAAATGGGCGGAGTCGAGCGACTGCGTCCGATGCTTGAGCGGGTGACCGAGGCCGGCGCTAACGTCGGCGTTACTTTCCGTTTCGACAACGTGGAACGGATGCCGAACACCGTGCTTGCGCATCGCATCACCGCCCTGCTTCCCCAGGAGGACGAGGCAACCTGGATCGAGGCGGTCATGACCGCTTATTTCGAAGACGGCCGGGACATCGCCAAGCTGGACGTATTGCTCGAAATTGCCGCCGAGCTCGGATTGGACGCCGAGGAGGCTCGCCGACTGCTCGATAACGGGGAAGGACAGGAAGCAGTCGAACAAGATATGGCCGCCGCCAAAGGCATCGGTATCTCCGGCGTCCCCTTCTTTATCATCGACAACAAGTATGCCCTGTCGGGAGCCTATCCTTCGGCTCAGTTTCTTGAGGCGTTCAAGAAAATCGCCCAAGGCGGTTAATTCCGCTGACGATTGTCTTCCGCGAGCATTTCGTCGGTTACGCCGCGGAGCGTCTCCAGGAACGCTTCGACCGTTCTCGTCCGCAGGTCGCCCCGACGGAACAAAATATGAAAGCTCCGCCTGAAGGGAAGTCCCTCGGCGCGGAGCGGCTTCAAGGAGCCGAGCCCGAGCTCTTTGCGCAGCGCCCAGCGCGACAGCAAAGAGATGCCGAGCCCGGCTTCTACCGTTTCTTTGATCGATTGCGTGCTGCCAAGCTCCATCATCCGGACAGGCTGGATGCCGAGCGAGGCAAACAAATTGTCCGCCGCCGCTCGGGTTCCGGAGCCTCTTTCGCGGACAAGCCACGTTTCCCGTTCCAGCAGCGAAGGCTTAATCCGGGCAAGCTCCGCCAGCGGATGACCGGCCGCCGCAGCAACGTACATCTCATCCTCTGCCAGCTTTACCGCCTCCAGCCCCGGTCCGATGTCCTCGCCTTCCACAATGCCAATGTCCAATACGCGGGCCCGCACCTTTTCCGCGATATCCGCCGTATTGCCGATCATTACGCTTGGCTGGATGTCCGGGTATTGCTCGTATAGTTTCGCTAACGCCCGCGGCAGCACATACTCCCCGAAAGTATAGCTCGCTCCCACCGACAGCGGTCCCGCCGCATGACCGATCAATTCGCCGACCATCTCTCCCATTCGTCGATACAGCTCTCCGATTTCCCGAGCGTGATGAAGAACGATTTCTCCGGCTTTCGTCAACGCGACCGATTTGTTGCTGCGAATGAGCAATTGAGCGTTTAATCGCTCCTCCAGCGCCCGGATATGCTGGCTTACTGCCGGCTGGGTCATGTGCAGCCGTTCCGCCGCTCGGGAGAAATTTCGCGTCTCGGCGACTTCGATGAACACGATCATAGACTGCTCCATCAGTTTTCCACCCCTCTATAATAAGAAATAACTTATAACAAAATAAATATAATTAATTTTTCTTATTATAAATTCAAGAGTATGCTGATAGCAACAGAACCGATAACGGAGGTCTCAGTCATCATGCTTGCCAACCCGATCCGTCCCGTTGCCGCATTCACGTCCAATCATCCGCGTCTTGCCGGCGTCCTCCTTACCCTGTCGCTTGCCTTGGCCGGCTGGGCCGTCTCGCTGATTCCCGGTCCGGCCAAGCTCGGCCCGCTCGCTTGCACGCTGCTGCTGGCGGCCGTGTATCGCCATCGCTTCGGCTATCCGCAGACGCTGGACGCAGGGATCCGCTTCTCCTCCGGAACGCTGCTGCGCGCCGCCATCGTCTTGTTCGGCCTTAAGCTCGACATCGCCGAGGTGCTGCGGCAGGGCCTGCCGCTGCTGCTGAGAAGCGGCGCAACGGTCGTCTTCTCGCTCTTGGCCGTACTTGCAATCGGCCGTCTGCTTCGCGCCGACCGCAAGCTGACCGCACTGCTGGCGATCGGAACCGCCATCTGCGGCGCGGCGGCGATCGCAGCCACGGCTCCGCTGCTCCGCTCCAAAAACGAAGATACGGCAATCAGCGCCGGGCTGATTGCCGTTATCGGTACTCTATTCGCGACGTTCTACACGCTCATTCTGCCTTGGCTGCCGCTCTCGCCGGAGAGCTACGGCATCTGGTCCGGCCTGACGCTGCATGAGGTCGCTCACGTAGCCATGGCTGCCGCCGCAGGCGGCACGGACGCTTTGGCGGACGGTCTGCTCGCCAAGCTGTCCCGCGTCGCTCTGCTTGTGCCGCTGTGCCTTGTCATTGCGGCTGTCGCCAAGCTTCGCAGCTCCCGGAGCGGCGATCCCGGCGAGAATCAAGCCTACACGGGAGGCTTCAAGTTCCCCTGGTTCCTGCTCGGCTTTATCGCTGCCAGTCTGTTCGGCAGCTATGCGTTGCCGTTGCTGTTGCCCGATCCTGCGCCCCTGCTGCAAGAGCTCTCGTATGTGACGACTCTCCTGCTCGGGATGGCGATGGCCGGCTTGGGCCTGAACGTGAGTGTACGCGACCTTCGCAGTCGCGCAATGCGCCCGCTTGTCGCCATGCTCATTGCTTCCGTGCTTTTGTCGACACTCACCTACTGGTCGCTATAACTACTAGCTAACCATAGGATAGAGAGCCGATCGCTGAACGTACCTGGACTACTACCCGCTACTTCGTTAAACGCTCCGCCACAGCCCGGGCAATCCAGACGCCGGCCGCGCCCGCCTGTGCGAGACCGCGCGTCACCCCGGCTCCGTCGCCGCCGCAATACAGGCCCGCGATCTCCGTCTCAAGCGTCTCGCTCAGCTTCGGACGCGCCGAATAGAACTTGGCCTCGACCCCATAGAACAGCGTGTGCTCGGAAGCGATGCCCGGCGTTACTTTATCCAGAGCTTCCACCATCTCAACCAGGGATTTCATCGTGTTGTACGGCAGCACCAGTCCCAGATCGCCAGGCACCGCTTCGTGCAGCGTCGGCTCGATAAAGCCTTCCTTGATCCGACTGGACGTCGACCGCCGACCGCGCATAATATCGCCGAACTTCTGCACGATTACTCCGCCGCTCGACAGATCGTTCGCCCGTTTGCAAATTTCCCGGGCGTATTCGTTCGGCTTGTCGAACGGCTCCGTAAACTTGTGCGAGACGAGCAGCGCGAAGTTCGTGTTCGCCGAGCCGAGCGCCGGATCCTTATACGCATGTCCGTTGGCCGCCATAACGCCGCTGTGATTCTCCACGACGACGTGTCCCGAAGGATTGCTGCAGAACGTCCTCACCCGCGTGCCTACAGACGTATTGAATATAAACTTCCCTTCGTACAGATGCTCGTTGATCTCCCTCATCACCACATCCGACGTCTCCACCCGCACGCCGACGTCCACCTGATTGTTCACCATTGCGAGCCGCCGCTTCTTGAGCACCTCGGTCAGCCAACCGGAGCCGTCTCGACCCGGAGCGATGACGACCGTTCCCGCTTCGATCTCTTCTCCGCTCTTCAGTACAATGCCCCGAGCGCGATGCTTGCCGTCCTCCTTCACAGTCAGCAGATCGGCCACCTCGGTCTTAAACCGCATCTCGATCCGGCTGTCGAGATAGTCATAGATTGAATTCAGAATTTCCAGGTTCTGTTCCGTTCCCAGGTGCCGTACCTGCGCCCGCAGCAGCTTTAAACCGGCGGCATAGCCTCTGCGTTCGATATCCCGAACCGTTTCCGTCGTCGGATCGGTCAAATTCAGCGTCGCGCCGTGCTCCAGATTGATCTCGTCCACGTAACGGATCAGATCCAGTACGCGCGAGTGCGACAAATAGTCGGTCAGCCAGCCTCCGAACTCCGTCGTAATATTGAATTTCCCATCGCTGTATGCCCCTGCTCCCCCAAAGCCGGCCGTAATGGAACAGGCGGGCAGACAGCCCGCGAATTCTTTTTTCCCGGCGGGCGGAGGGCACAGCTCGATTTTATTTTCCAGAATCGGACAGTGGCGGCGTTTGATCTCGTGTCCTTTGTCCACCAGCAGCACCTTCAGCTGCGGAGCGGTTCTCGTCAACTCATAACAAGCGAAGATTCCGGCCGGTCCGGCGCCTACCACAATGACGTCATAAGTGCTCATTCGCAATTTTCTCCTCCCGGTTTGTCCTAGGGCGTGTATGCAAACCCGCTCAGAGGTATCTTTCACCGCCTGCTGCGTCACTTTTGCTTGACGTACCTCCGGTACGCCTTCACAAAAGTTCCTTGCATGGAACGAAAATTCGGCCAAATCTACTATCCTCGGAGTATACATACTCGCCCTAACCCGCCAGCCGAACGGCAACAAAAAAATCCCGACCGACGAAGGCGTGGGTATATGGGTATCCCACATCCTCCGTAGTCAGGAATTTAAGGCTCCTGGTAGAGACCCCCGGCCCGTATCGCCGAGGATATACGAATGGATGAATCCTTTAGAATTGTGAACTGGAACTTTTACATAACGTAGCTTAACCCATCAAGACGTACATGTCAATCTTCAAACCGCCCAATTATTCGTCTTTGAAGCGCAACCTTTTCGTACTCTATCTCACAACACACTCAAAACATCGTAAAAACCGAACATTCATATTTAAACTCGCACAACGGCCGAGAAATGTGGTAAAGTAAAAAGGTTCTTTGAATTCTTCCTTTCAAATCCGCCTCGGCGCAGACGCTGGGGAGAGGGCGGTTTATCTTATGCAATCACATCGCGCGTCGATTCATTTATATGCCAAAACAAGCTTTCAGCCTAAGCGCTGAAAGCTTGTTTTTATTTTGCGCGGAGTAAACATTATTAGAAGGGGCAATCATTGTGGCAACAGGGCATCATTCCGGCTTATTGGCCATCTGGATCAGTCTGATCAGCAACATCGTTCTGACCGTCATGAAAGTGGCGGCAGGACTTCTCCTATCTAGTCCCGTGCTGCTCGCGGACGGAGTTCACAACGCGGGAGACATCATCGCTACCATCGCGGCTCTGACTTCTTCGATGATATCGAACAAGCCGGCCGACGACGATCATCCCTACGGCCACGGCAAAGCCGAGGTCGTCGCGTCGGCCTTCGTAGCCGTCATTCTCGCGCTCGCCGCTTTCTGGATCGCTTACCAGTCGATACGAGCTCTGTTCGAACCTGCGGGAGGAGAGAGCTGGCTCGCCCTTGGAGCCGCCTTCCTCTCCCTCGTATGGAAGCAAGGACTGTATGTGTATACAATTCGCATCGGCAAAGTGACCAACAGCAAAAGCGTGCTCGCTACCGCTTATGACCACCTCGCCGATGTATATGCTTCTCTCGCCGCCGTGATCGGGATCGGCCTCGGCATTCTGGGAGAGAAGCTCCATTGGGGATGGGCGGCATACGGAGACCCGATCGCCGGGATCATCGTCTCGCTGCTCGTTCTTAAGCTGGCGATAGAGATGGGACGCGAAGCGGTGGACATTCTGATGGAACATACCGTGAGCCCCGACAAGCTGGCTGAATACGAAGCGCTGCTCCGATCCGACGACCATGTGAAGCGAATCGACCGGGTGCGGGCACGCGAGCATGGGCACTACATTATCGTGGACGTCCGCGTCGGCATTCCCCACGATTACACGATCCAGCAAGGACACGACATCAGCCGCAAGCTCAAAAAGCTGATCATGGACTTCGATCCCCAGGTGATCGAGGTCATGATTCATCTGAACCCTTGGGAAGCTAGCGAGCTTGCGACAGCGCCCTAAAATGGCAAGAGGTTACCCCATATGCCAACCAAGTTGCTCTGAGAAATAATCGAAAAACAAGTTGAACGGCGTATATACCTCTCTCGTTGCTATACGCTCCTGAAAACCGAATGGCTAAACCCGTTACAGGGACATATCAGGAGCGTATGAGACAGCCCCTTCGAAGTCGATGACTGCCGAACCCGGTTCGATCCGTTTGAGGCGTACGCGCCTTGTAATAGAACGGAATTTCCTCTTTAAATTCGCTACCGCCCCCTTATATCGCGAGTTAAAGCGGGTTTTCCATCTTATTTTCCCAAATTACACTTATAAGGATAATTAAAGCGGATTCCCCGCCTTAAAACTGCACATTTTCCCCATTCGACAAAATTAGCGCGGACTACCCGCTTTAAAATTAATCCGTCTGCCGACGCGACAACTGTCAAATTTGCCGAGTCTGCCTAAAAAGAATGTGAGCCTGAGTATCCCCGTTTGCGTTGACCGGTAGCGGCATATATAAACCCGTGAATTAAAAAAGGCAGCTCGCCGCGTCCCGCGCAGCAAACTGCCTTTCCCTATCTTTACGCCACTTTGTTGTAAGTCATAATCCAGATCGAGCCGGCCACGATCGTCAGCACGATGATCAATCCGAGGATTAGCACCATAAAGTTCCAACGCGGCTTGCCCTCTTCCTTCAGATGCATGAAATAAACCAGCTGTACAACGAACTGAAGGATCGCCGAACCGAGCAGTACAATCGTCGCCGCCTTCTTTTCCAGCAAGCCGTTCAACACGACCACAAGCGGGATGATCGTCAGTACGAGCGACAGCAAGAAGCCGGTAACATAAGACTTGAGCGAGCCGTGCGTCTCGTGGCCGCCATGATCGTCATGAACGCCATGCGCCTGAGCGCCGTGATTCGTATGCTGCGCCATGTTACATCACCTCCAGCAGGTAGACGATCGTAAAGACGAAAATCCAGACGACGTCGAGAAAATGCCAGTACATGCTGATGACGTTGACCTTGCGGCGCGTAACGGAATTGATGCCGTGACGACCAAGCTGAATCATGATCGCGATCATCCAGACGAGACCGAGCGAGACGTGAAGGCCGTGCGTTCCGACCAGCGTGTAGAAAGCCGACCAATGGGCGCTCGTCGAAATCGTTGCGCCTTCGTGCACCAGCGTCGCGAATTCCGTCACTTCCAGCGTAATGAACGCCGCGCCGAGCAAGACCGTTACGCCAAGCCAGAAGATCAGTCCTTTGCGATCTCCCCTGTTCATCGCAAGTACCGCAAGCCCGCTCGTAAAGCTGCTTGTAAGCAGGATGAACGTCTCGGCAATGACTCCCGGCATCTCGAACAGCTCTGCGCCCGTCGGCCCTCCGGCTGTGTTGCCGCTGAGTACGACATAGGTCGCGAATAACGTGCCGAACAGAATACAGTCCGTGATCAGGAAAATCCAGAAGCCCATTACGCGCAAGCCTTCCTGATCGTGGTGCCCTTCATGACCGTGACCGTGTCCGGCCCCGTGCCCTCCGTGCTGCGCCTTAAGGGCGGCCTGATGACTACCCGACTTGGCCATTACACAACCCTCCCCGCCGCAGCTTCCGTGCGTTTGATTTCATCCACCGGGATATAATAATCCGTATTGTAATTAAAAGAATGAACGAGCATACATACCGCTACGCCGGCAAGTCCCGGAATGATCATCCACAGCCAATCCCATACGAAGCCGAAACCGGCGACGAAGAAGAAGAAAGACATAATAATCGGAATTCCCGAGTTTTTCGGCATATGGATCGGCTCAAGCGGCGGCTTCGGCCGCGGAGCTCCTCCGGCGGCGATTCGCTGCTTCTCCTCCCAGAAGTCGTCCTTCTCGGTCACCTGCGGCACCGTCGCGAAGTTGTAGACAGGAGCCGGCGACGGAATCGTCCACTCGAGCGTACGTCCGTCCCATGGATCGCCAGTCGTATCTTTTTCCATAAACTTGATGCTGTGCAAAATCTGCCACACCTGGAACAGGAAGCCGATGCCCATCAGGAAACCGCCGATTGTCGACGTCAGGTTCAACTCGTACCAGCCCTTGTCCCAGCCGTAGCTGCTGACGCGGCGCGTCATCCCCATCAATCCGAGCACGTACTGCGGCATAAAGCAGACATAGAAGCCGATATTCCAGAACCAGAACGCCCATTTGCCGATTTTCTCGTTCAGCTTGAAGCCAAACACCTTCGGCCACCAGTAATACAGACCCGCGAAATAACCGAATGCGACGCCGCCGATCAGCACCTGGTGGAAGTGCGCGATCAGGAAGTAGCTGTTATGGAACTGGAAGTCCGCCGGAGCGACGGAGAGCAGTACCCCGGTCATCCCGCCGACGACGAAGCACGGGATAAAGCCCAGCATCCACAGCATCGGAGTCGGGAACGACAGCCGTCCGCGATACATCGTGAACAGCCAGTTAAACACTTTGACCCCGGTCGGAATCGCAATAATCATCGTCGTCAACGCGAAGAACGCATTGACATTGGCCCCCGAGCCCATCGTGAAAAAGTGGTGCGCCCAGGTGAAGAAGGAAGCGATGCTGATGCTCATCAGAGCGAACACCATCGATTTGTAACCGAACAGCCGTTTCTTGGAGAAGGTCGCGACCACCTCGGAGAAAATGCCGAAAGCCGGCAGAACGACGATATACACCTCGGGATGGCCCCACATCCAAATCAGGTTGATGTACATCATCGGGTTGCCGCCGCCGTCGAGCGTAAAGAAGTGCGCGCCTAAGTAACGGTCGATGAACAGCAGGAACAGCGTGACGGTCAAAATCGGGAAAGCGAGAATGATCGTCAAGCAGCTGGACAGCACCGACCACGAGAACATCGGCATCTTCATCAGCTTCATGCCCGGCGCCCGCATTTTCAAGATCGTAACGATAAAGTTAATGCCGGTCATCAAGCTGCCGATCCCGGAAATCTGAATGCCCCATATATAGAAGTCCTGGCCCACGCCCGGACTGAACTGCGTTCCCGACAGAGGCGGATAAGCGAGCCAGCCTGCGTCCGGCGAACCTCCGATGACGAACGACAGGTTAAACAGCATCGCCCCGAAGAAGAACAGCCAGAAGCTCAGCGAGTTCAGGAACGGATACGCAACATCTCTCGCCCCGATCTGCAGCGGAATGACGAGGTTAAACAAGCCGAACATCAACGGCATCGCCATAAACAAAATCATAATGACCCCGTGGGTCGTGAAAATTTGGTTATAGTGCTCCGCGTTCAGAAACTCCAACTCAGGGATCGCCAGTTGCGTCCGCATGAGCAGCGCATCCACGCCTCCGCGGAACAGCATAATCAGCGACGCGATCACATACATAATACCGATTCTCTTATGATCGACGGTCGTCAGCCATTCCTTCCACAGCCATGTCCATTTTTTGAAAAACGTAAGCGCGGCGACGATCGCGACCATCGTCAGCACGATGGCGACGTCCGCCCCGTAAATCAATGGATCGCCCGTAACGAAAAACTCGGAGGCGAACTCCTTGATTTGTTCCCACATGTCGGCACCTTCTTTTCCTTGAACTAATTATTGTCGGTTTTATTTAATGCTGGCCGCGTTCAATTCATGGTTATGTCCGCTGCTGTACTTGGTTACGATTTTCTGGAACAAGCCCTCCGGAATCGAAGAGAAGGTTTGTACGCTCGACACGCCCGGCTTCGCAAGCTGCAAATAGCCCTCCATCGTCAGCCCCGGAGACGATTGCTTCACCTGCTCGACCCATGCTTCGAACTCCTCTTGCGAGGTCGCCCTGGCCGTGAAATTCATCTTGGCAAAGTCCTTGCCGCTGAAGTTGGCGCCCATCCCCAGATAATCGCCCGGTTCTTCCGCGATCAGATGCAGCTTCATCGCCATTCCGGACATCGTATAAATCTGACCGCCAAGCTGCGGAATCCAGAAGGAGTTCATCGGCGCGTCCGACGTCAATTCGAAGCGGACAGGCACGTTCTCAGGGAATTCAAGATAATTCACAGAGGCAATCCCTTGCTCGGGATATAAGAACAGCCATTTCCAATCCAGCGAAGTGACCTGGACAACGATCGGCTTGGCTTCGTGCTCGATCGGTTTGGACGGTTCAAGCATATGCGTATATTTAATGGTAATCGTGCCGAGGATGGCGATAATGATGATTGGGATACCCCACCAGATCGCTTCCAGCTTCGTGCTGTGCTCCCAGGTCGGATCGTATTTCGCCTTCCCGCCCGGTCTCTGGCGGTACTTCCACGCCAAATAGAACGTCAAGATCAGCACCGGTACAATGACGATCAAACAGAGCACCGTCGACAATATAATTAGATCCAATTGGTGCTGCCCGATCTCGCCCTTCGGATTGAGCACGACCACTTTCTCGGCGCACCCGCTAAGCAGCGCCGCCGTCGCAGCCAACGACAGAACGGCCGTCAGCCTCCGCAGCCCTTTCCACATTCCCATCTCCCCCATCCTCTTACCGCTACCGCGTCATACATTGCATTGGACGATTTCTTCGTCGCTGAATCCAACATAGCAGAAAGCTCAGCGACTTTCCTCACAGTTAACAAATGCGACAACGAAACGTTGAAAATTTGCAATAGTTTGTTCACGCCTTCGACATAATAAAAAGCCCGGAGGGAACGTTGCGTTCCATCCGGGCTTCCTTAATTAGATAAGGTCATTCAGACCGGTTCTTCCGTCGCCTGGGACGGGGCTGCCGGTGCTTCTTGGTTCTTCTGCATCAGTGGAGCGATCACGCCGAACAGCATAATCTGCGCGCCGCCGATCAAGAATCCGATGCCGATCATCAAGCCAAGATTCTGATCGTTGAACTGGGCGATATTGAGTACGCAGCAGACGATGCCGACCGCGATGACGATCATCGCCACCCATTTCAGCATTCGGGACATTTCTTTATTTTTCATGAGGGTCCAGCCTCCTTTAATGAGAGCGCTTTTTGTGAATATTTTATCACAAAGTTGTGACGAATTAAAGGCAGAATTCACAAGTTGGACAAATTCACTCCTCAAGACGTCCCTCAACCTTAGCGTTGCTCATGCAGAAGCTTATTATTCCGCTTTAACCTCCACCGACGATCCCCCCGAGGAACTCTCAACTGCGACTCCCGGAGCGGAGCCTGCCGCCGAGCCGGGCTCGGCCGTGGCCGCCTTCTCGCTTTCCTCGGTCAGCAGCTTCTGGCCCTTGACCTGAAGGCTGTCCAGAGCTTCCGCAATCGTCGTTTTGCCGTCCTTGATGCCTTGGAATTCCTCCTGAGACAACGTGTTGAACTTCATGTAGAAATCCCGCGGCAGTTTGTCGTAATTGTCGTACATATTGTTAGAGCGCGGCTTTAAGCTGTAGAACGCCGCCATATTGCGCCCTTCCTCGTTACTGATATATTTCATACGCGCCGGGAAGCCGCCGTTGTTAAGCTTGGAGGTCACGCGCGCGAACTCGTCTCCGTTTATGTAGCTCAGGAATTTCCACGCGCCCTCCGCGTTGGCCGAATTCGCGTCAATCGCGAAGATTTGCCCGACCGACATTGCCGAGCTTTCATCCGGCGTTTGCGGGTTAATCGGAACTGTAACAACGTCCCAATTTTTTATCCCCTTGTCTTTTAATCGGGTTTGCGCCTCTTTGATCTGGTCCATCATATAATTGCTTTCGATCACCATCGCGGCTTTCCCTCCGATGAAGGCATCTCCTAACAAATAGTCTTCATAGGACCCGGAAAATCCGCCGTTATTCGGATCTTCGACGAACAGCGAACCCGATTTAAGCGCTTTGTCCGCCGTGTCGAACGCCTTTTTCCATGAATCCGAGTTGATCGTCAACTGTTTAGTCGTCGGATTGATGTAGCTTAGCCCCAATGAATTCCCGATCATCATGCCAAGTTGGTAGAGGTCCGCCCCATAGCCGGCCTTCAAGCCGTAGACGCGGTCCTCGCCGCTTCCGTCGGTCGGAAATCTGGCCGCAAGCTGCAGCAGCTCCTCCCAGCTCATGCGATCCGTAGGGAACGTGACTCCGTGTTTCGTGAACAGGTCCTTGTTGTAGAAGAGCGCCTGACTGTAGAAATTCGGAGAGAGCCCGTACAGAATACCGTCGCTTTGTTGCTTGATATATTCCAAAATTCCGGGGGCGATCCCTTCCAGATCGAACTTGTCCTTCTGGATGAACGTATCCAGATTATACAGCTTTCCTTCGCCGGCCATGCGCGAGTATTCGCCCCCACTGAGGAGCAGCACGTCCGGTTTCTGTTCGGCAATGAACTCCTGCGTGGCTTTCTCCATATCTTTGCCTTCTTCATAGGCAATGCTGGATGTGGAGACCACCTCGAGCTCGACCTCCGGGTGCAGAGCGGCAAACAGCATCCCGAACTGCTGATAGAAGCCGCGTTCATCGTAATACATCACCTTGATCGCCGTTTTCTCTTTATTCGTCGTGTCGTCGCTTCCGGCGCACCCTGCCGCTATCCCGGCAATTAAAGCGCCGCATAGCACTGCTGCAATCTTTCTACCATATTGCATTTTCTACACTTCCTTCTATAGTGGTATACCCGAATTCACCGTCGGAGTCTGCTCGCCTTGCCCCCTCTCCCCTATTCAATTTACATATTGTACCACAATCTAGTGAACGGGGTGGTTGATTATGGGTGAAATGGTAGCGTAGTCCTACCCTTCCTCTTGTTCGGGCATCCCTCTCCCCCAACTTAAGTCGAGGTCGATCGTCACCTCTCGTCGGATGACAGCCGACCAAACGATCGGCTATGATGGGAACAGTTCAGTGAAAGGAAGTCTCTGCCATGAATAAAATGGAGTTTATGGATAAAATGAATCGGGACCTTGCCCCGCTGCCGGAGCATGAGAGGAACGAGCTGCTCGCTCGATGCGAGGAATGTTTCAGAATCGGCCAAGAGCAAGGGAAGACGGAAGAGGAAATCGTCGCGGAACTGGGCTCCCCTTCTCCGCAGCCCGAAGCGCGTTATGAGCCCGCATATGCCGGATCGCCTTATGGAGGCGCCCCCTACAACGATCGCGTTCCGCATCCGCCTCAAGCCTGGTCTGCACCCGCTCCGGGAAGACCGCACGAACCGGACCGCGACGTTCCGCGTTTCATCGGCGTAGGAATCCTGCTGCTTTTTCTGAATCTGCTGCTTGCGATCCCGGTATTCGCCGCCCTCATTGCGGCATTCGTCTCCGTTTGCATCGCCGCTCTAACGACGATGCTGACGCCGCTCGCGCTTGTTGCCGAGACTTCGCTGTATGGGGAGTTTACGAACGCCAAGCTCATGATGTCGCTAGGAATGACGGGCATCGGAATGATTCTGGCCGACGTGGCCTTCTTGTTCGGCAAAGGGCTGTTCCGTGCAATTAGAGCCTATGCGGGATGGAATTACAAGACCTTGAAAGGAAGAACTTATCGATGAGAAAATTCTGGTATTTAGCGGCGTTCTGCCTGATCGCGATCGGAATAGCGGGCGCGGTGAACCACGATTGGAATAAAGTAGATAGAAACTTGAGGGATTTCGAGAAGAAGTGGACCTTCTCGGCGGAAGAACTTCGCGAGCTGAGCATCAAGAGCGAATACAACGTCAGCATGACGTTCGTCAAAAGCGTCGACGGCACCAACTCGATCGAACTGAAGGGACACGGAACCGAACGAATGGTTGAGACAATTCAGGCCGCGGAAATCTCCGGTCGCAAGCTGGAGCTGGAGCTCATCCGTCTCCCCCGCAAATACATTAACTTATTCGATTTCAGCTTCGATCCCCCTACGGAACAATTCGTCGTCTCCGTTACGGACGATGCGCTGCTGGACCGTCTGAAGCTCAAGCTTAGCTCCGGCAATCTCGAAATAAAGGACGCTTCGTTGCTGCGAATCTCTAGCGCGGTGCTGGATTCAAATTCCGGCAATCTGTCTCTCGGCGAGTTCGTCAGCGAAACCTTGGAAATCGACGTCGACTCCGGGAACGTTAAGGGAGATCGCGTCACGGCCAACCTGACTGCGTCTATCGATTCCGGCAACATTACGATCGAAAACATGACTGGAAAGGCCGACATTTCGGCCGACTCGGGCAACGTTAAGCTGTACAAACTCGACACCTCCGACACGAACATATCCGTCGATTCGGGCAATGCGTTCGTTCGCCTCCCGACGAGCTTCGCAGGTACGTACGACCTTAAGGCGGATTCCGGTAGAGTCCGGGCACCCGAGTCTAGAAACGAAACTAACGATACGATCAAAGTGAGAACAGACAGCGGTAACATCACGATCGAGGAAGCAGCGCAATAATGGCCACTTCCTTCGCTGTCGTTCGCCTAGCAGACGCACCGCATCTCGCTTCGGGAGAAGGCGGTGCGTTTTTATTTGCTTTTCGGACGTTAGCGCCCGTTGCAAGACGGAGATAACGCTCCAACTTAAGTCGGGGGAGCAATCCAAACTTCGGACGGTTACGAAGATTAGCTCGCGAAAGGTAGGATAGAATCAAATACACGCTCCTGCGCGAACCCGACCGACAAGGAGGCTTTTCTCTTGTTTACTATTCTGACCGGCATCGTATATGTCTGCGTATTCTTTATGCTTATTTTCTCTTGGATCGCCGGAAGCAAAGCTACTAAATTACTGTATGGCGGATCCACCGAAAGACTGCACCGTAAAACCCGCAAGCAAATCGTTTGGGCCGTCTATGCGACGCTGCCTGCGCTCGGACTGTCTGTCGCCACTCTGGTCATGACGTCGACGATGGACTCCGTCTTCTGGGAGGATCGGGTGCTGCTTCATCTTCCGCTCGCGCTCATTCCTTCGCTGTCTGTGTGGCTGCTTGCCGTCCCGCGCCTGGTGAAGCTCTGGAAAGCGACCCGTTGCCTGTCCGTCGCTCCGCTTCCCGCCGATATCCGCAAGCAAGCTGCTCATCCTCTCGTTATTTTGCCGTATCAGCTATCGGCAATTGGCGCTGCAACGATTTTTTACTACGTATTGGTAACCCCGGTGCCGTTCCGGCTCGGCTCCGTGCTCGTTCCGATTCTGCTTGCCGCGGCGGCCGTTACGGCTTTAGGCTATGCCCAGCAACGCAAATACGTCGGAATCGGCGAGCCGAACTCTCCCGCTCCGGCGCTTCCAGGCAGAAGATGGCTGCGTACCGCCGGCATCTTCTGCGTCGCGATCGGCGTTGCTGCGCTAATCTATATAGTCGGCAGCGCGAACAGCCGCCTTCCTGCCGTCATGAGCATGGCTGAAGGCCCGATGGATTTCGGAGGGGGACCCGAGCTTGTTCACGACCCTCTGCGCGACAAATCGTTGGCGATGCTGACGGGGCCGCGGGATCGGGAGCCAGACCGCAAATTCCTGTTAACCGCGGAGAAAAAGACGATCGAGCTTCGTCCGGGCCAGCCGTTCGAAGCCTGGACCTATAACGGTCAGGTCCCCGGGCCTGAGCTTCGGATCAAGCAAGGAGAACTGGTGGAGATTACGCTGGTCAACCAGGACATTGAGGATGGCGCGACGATCCACTGGCACGGACTCGACGTGCCCAATGCAGAGGACGGGGTGGCCGGGGCGACGCAAGAAGCCGTCATGCCGGGCGACAAGCACGTCTATCGCTTCATCGCCGAGCAGGCGGGAACGTTCTGGTATCATTCGCATCAGCATTCTCAGGAAGCAGTGAAGAAAGGACTGTTCGGCAGCTTGATCGTAGAGCCTGCAGATTCGGAAAATAAGGGAGCGGAGGAAGAGATTACCGTGATGACCCATGTCTGGGACGGCCTTGGGCTAGCCATCGGCGATCGCGACGGCGTACAGCGCAAGCAAGTCGTTCCCGGAACTCCGGTGCGCATCCGGCTCATCAATACCCAGGATTGGCTGCGGCAGGACTACACGTTGACGGGAACTCCGTTTCGCGTCGCTGCCATAGACGGCACAGATCTGAACGAGCCGCAGGAGCTGGAAAACGTGCGGATAGAGCTGACCACAGGCGGACGCATGGATTTGACGTTCCTGATGCCCAACACCCCCGTCTTCCTTAGCGTCGGCAGCTCCGATAAGCTGGGAATTCTGCTAAGCCGCGACGGAACGGGAGGCATTCCCGACTTGCCGGTCACGACCGCATTTAATCCGATCGATTACGGCAAGCCCTCCGATACCGCCATCACGGCGAGCAGCGACTTCGACCGCGAATTCGAAATGATTCTCGACAACAAGCTGGCCTTCTATAACGGGCAATTCGGTTCCTTATATACGATCAACGGAGAGGTATTTCCGAATACGCCGATGTTTATGGTGCGGGAGGGCGATCTGGTCAAGACGACCATCGTCAACCGGGGCGCCGTCGATCATCCGATGCACCTGCACGGCCACCACATGCTCGTACTCTCCCGCAACGGCGAGCCTTCGACCGGCAGCCCCTGGTATTCCGATACGCTGGACGTCCAGCCCGGCGAAATCTACGAGGTCGGCTTCGTCGCCGATAACCCCGGACTATGGATGGACCATTGCCACAACCTGACGCACGCGGCCGTTGGCATGTCGATGCATCTCATGTACGAAGGGATCATCACCCCGTATAAAATAGGAAATGAAACCGGCAATCATCCCGAGTGACCGTTATCGTCAAAGTCCTTGCTCAGCGGCATAGTTGCCCCAATGCGGACGCCTTCCGTCGACGTCTACGATTCCATAGTCGTCCGACAGCCCCCAGGAAGTGTAAAATTTGCCCGACTTGCTCAGCAGATCCGGATCGGCAGCCAATGCGGCCAGTCCGCGCGCGAGGAAGAACGGCGTCTCCGACTGCAGGAAATGAGGCTCCTTCTCGGCTCCGTCGCGCCAATTCGCTTCAGTGACGCCGAAGTAATCGAGCATCTCTTCAGACCGCAGAAACCCCGGGGTGACGGACAGCGCCGCTACTCCTTTCGGACGCAGCTCCGCCGCCAGCGCCTCCGCCAGATGAATGACCGATACTTTGGCAAGGCTGTATGGCAGATTGCCCCGGTAGCGGTAATCGTATCCGTCCGTCACCTCCACGATCAGCCCTTCGCCTCTCTTGACGAGCAGCGGGGCGGCGTAATAGCTTGTGATCATATGAGAGTGCACGGCTCTTCGCTGCATCAGCAACGCCTTGTCCAGCGCCCCCTCCCAATATGGGGTCCCCCATTCCGTCAGCTTCTCGCCGCCCCATACGTCGTTGACCACAATATCGAGCCTGCCCGCCTGTTCGTCTCCGATTCTTTCGAACAGCGCCTTCACTTGCTCCGGCTCCGTATGATCCACGCGCACGGGAATGCCTTGTCCTCCTTGCTCGATCACAAGCTCGGCGGTCTCCTCGATCGTTTCCGGCCGAGCCAGGTCGGAGGGCGCTCCTCTGACGCTTCTCCCCGTTGCATACACCGTCGCTCCGGCTTGGCCAAGCGCGATCGCAATCGCCCTGCCGGCCCCCCGCGTCGCTCCTGCGACGACCGCTACTTTTCCTGTCAATGGTTTCATTCTCTTCTTCCTCCTCGTCTTCTCGTAAGTCGAACCGCAGAGAAGAGCTTCATTTCATTCCAAAAGGGATGGCTTTGCCGGCTTCAGACAGGTTGTTTTGAGTTACTTTGATTGGTAAGACCTCTATAGGTATGCAACTCAAAGCCAAAACTCGCGGACAAACCCATTCCCTTTTTCCATTTCATTGGGCCCTTCTCATCGCTTTGTCTGTGGTTCAACTTAAACAGGCTAAATTATGCCGCAACCTTTATATTAGCCTTGATATATGACACCTGCTGTCATATAAATCGGATATACTGAGAATAATCGAAGCGAACGGAGGAATAACGAATGAGAGCCGATCGATTGCTGTCCCTGCTTTCTCTTCTGCAAGCCCGCGGGAGAATGACGTCCAAACAGCTTGCGGAAGAGCTAGAAATTTCCGAACGGACCGTGCATCGCGATATGGAGGCTTTGGCGGCAGCAGGCATCCCCGTCTATGCGGAGAGAGGAGCCGCGGGCGGCTGGCAGCTGTCCGAAGGCTACCGCAACCGGATTACGGGGATGACGATCGGCGAGATTCGTTCATTGCTGCTGCTCCATTCCTCAAGCGTCGTTGCCGATCTGGGGCTGAACGAGCCGTCGGGCACCGCGCTGCGCAAGCTGCTGTCCGCTCTCCCGGAGCCGGTGCGTCGCGACGCGGAATATGTGAGGGAACGCATCCATATCGACGGGGCAGGCTGGCGCTCGGCCCCTTCTCGCTCCGCGCATCTGCAGACCGTTCAGGAAGCGGTCTGGGAGCAACGCAAGCTTCGCATTTGTTATCGCGGGAGGGAAGCGGACGAGTCAACGGAGCGGACCGTACTGCCGCTGGGCCTGGTCGCCAAGACGAGCGTTTGGTACATGGTCGCGATGGAAGATTCGGCGGAAGAGGACCCCTTTCGCACCTTCCGGCTATCCCGCCTGCATGACGCAGACATGCTGGAAGAGACCTTCGTCCGGCCGGAGGACTTCGATTTGGCAACGCATTGGGAACGATCAATGGAAAGGTTCAAGTCCAATCTGCCCCGCTATCCCGCGAAGGTTCGCGTCGCTTTGGCAAGATGGGAGGCCTTCGCGGGGGAAAGGTACGTAAAGACGGTCTCTTGCGAGGAAGTTCAAGAGAGCGAGGCAATAGAAGCGGTCGTTGAATTCAACACGCTGGAATCGGCGCGGGACATCGTGATGAAATACGGCCGGGACGCGGAGGCGCTGGCTCCCGAGGAGCTTCGCGCAGCCGTGCGCACGGAATGCGCGGCTGCAGCCGCGCTCTACGCAGAGTAGAAGGCGCTGCAGCCGTTCCGGCACTTTACCCGTTGGCAATTTCGAGGAAGTACGCAATAAACTGGTCGGACGTCATCGGGCGTCCCGTGAAGAAGCCTTGAATACGGTCGCATTGAAGCTGCTGAAGGCGCTGCAGCTGCCCCTCCGTCTCGACGCCCTCCGCCGTGACGGACAGACCGAGGCTGTGCGACATGTCGATGACCGCTTTCGCAATCGCTGCGTCGTCCGTACTCTCTGTCAGATTACGGATAAACGACGGATCTATTTTGACGATATGTACGGGAAGCTTCTTGAGCCAGTAGAGAGACGACTGACCAATGCCGAAATCGTCGATCGCGATTTTGACGCCGATCTCCACCAACTGGCTGAGCATTCGAATGCTGTGCTCCATATTCTGAACGGCCGTATGCTCTGTAATCTCCAGACATAGATTGTGCGGGCCGATCCCCGTATCCTTCAGCACCTTGCTAACGATATCCGGAAAGTCCTCCATTTGGAACTGGAGAGCCGAGATGTTAACGGATATGACGAGTGAAGGCAGTCCCTCGCGTATCCACTCTCGACAGGCGCGGCACGCTTGCTCAAGTACCCATTGGCCGATCGGAATGATCAGCCCGGTCTCCTCCGCCAGAGGGATGAATTCGCCGGGTTGTATCGTTTTTCCATCGGAAGAGCTCCAACGAATCAACGTCTCCGCACCGTATACCTTGCCCGTAGTAAGAGAAACCTGCGGCTGGAAATTCAGCGTCAGTTCCCCTCGCTCCATCGCATATCTAAGTCCCGTTTCCATATTAAACCTCTCAACCCTTTTTGAGCTTAATGCAGGCGTATATACCTTCAGCCTGTTCCCGCCGTTTTCCTTGGAATAGTACATGGCCAGATCCGAGAAACGAATGAGCGAGTCTACATCCTGCGCATCGTTAGGATATAAGCAAGCCCCAAGGCTCGCGGACAAATAAAACTCCTGCCCCTCCAACACGAACGGCTTGGTCAGCATATGCAAAATCCGCTCGGCGACGCGGTTGATTTCCTCCGCCCCCTCGATCTTGGAGAGCAGCACAATAAATTCGTCCCCGGCGAACCGCGAGACGATCCCGTGCAGACCGACGCAATCCTGCAGTTTGGCGGAAGCGAGCTGCAGCAGAAGGTCTCCGGTCTGATGTCCGAGCGTATCGTTGACGATTTTGAACCGGTCCAGATCGATCATCATAACGGCCAGCTTCTTGCCGTCTTGACTCCGCTCCTCAATAGCCTCCTGCAGCCGATCCTTGAACATCATGCGATTAGGCAGCCCGGTAACGGAATCCCAATAAGCCAGTTGAGTAATTCTCTCTTCGTTGACCTTCTTCTCGGTAATATCGGTAATCGAACCGATGATCCGCACGGCAGCGCCCGAAGCGTTGCGAACCAAATCTCCCGCCAGATGCACCCAGAGCTGCCGATCCGCCTCCGCCTGGCCGCCGATGCGCAATTCGACTTGAATCGGCTGGCGGTCGGACTCGGAACGAACCTGTTTGAGCGCCTGCCAGATTGCCCGCCGATCCTCCGGATATACCAGTCTCAAGAAGGAACGGGGAGCGCTATTCAGCTTGACGGAGGAGGGGCTTAATATTTTATGCGCGCGCGTGCTCCAATCGATCTTGCCCGCGCTCAAATCCCAGTCCCAGATGCCGTCGTTCGTCGTGTGCGAGACGATCTCCAGCTTCTCGTTGATCGAGCGAACGTGATTAAACAGCAATTCCCGCTCCAATGCGACTGCAAGGATCGTGAAGCTGTGGCGGAACAGATCGTTCGAGACGAAATTTGCGTTCGGTTCCACTTGGCCGGCCAGGGCGATATAACCCCAGCTTTTCTTTTCCGATTTGACCGGATGGAGCACGACAATATCCTCTCCTCCGGGTCGCGTTCCCGGAGGAAGCATTTCCAACGGGGGAAACTGCTCGAACGGATAGGCCGCGCCGATGGGCGGCAGCGGATCGCCTCGCTTGCTGAACGACTGGCGTACGACCAACCGTCGGTCTCCGCTCTCGTCCGTCTCCCACAGCGCCAAACAGCCCCAATGGACGCTATTCCAGAACAGCTTGGAAATGTCGATCTTCTCGTCTCTCGTCGCATTGATCAAGCTTTTGGTCATCTGATAGTTGTTATTCGCAATCGTATGGAAGGAACGGCGCATCTGGGACAGGTTGATCAGATAGTGATCAAACTCCTCCGCCGTCTTGAATTGCGATCTCTCTGAGCATGAGCAAGAGGACCTGACGACCAGTCCGGCGGACACAAGCGTTACCCCGTCCGTCTCCAGACGCCCTTCAAGCATCTCGATCGCGATTCTCACCGCTTCATTGGCCATGCTTTCAATAGGCTGGCGTACGGTCGTAAGCGAAGGATAGTTGACCGCCGCCTGATAGATGTCGTCGAAGCCGCTCACCGCGAAGTCTTGCGGAACGCGGAATCCGCGAGCCTGCAAGCAGTCGATCGCCCCCAGAGCGTTAAAATCCGTACCCGCGGCGATCGCCGTAAACTCGACGCCCCGATCCAGCAGCTCCCGCATCGCTTTCTCTCCGGCGTTCATTAGATTGTCCTCGACGTCCACGACAAGCCGTTCGTCTATCGGCAATCCCTGCTCTGCAAGCGCCTCCTTATACCCCAGGTAACGCTCGTACAGATCATACTGAGACAGCTTGCCGATAAAAGCGATCCGCGTATGCCCGTGGGAGATCAAATGCTGCACCGCCGCTTTCATGCCCGCTTGATTCTCGACGAGCACCGAGTGTCCCCCCGGCACGGGGGACGGAAAGCCGATGCAGACGAGCGGCTTCCCGCTCTTCTCCAAAGTCTCGAGGACCGTCTGGCTGGCCGAGGGCAGAATGACGATCCATGCATCGATCAGCCCGGATGCGATCGGCTCTTCCAACGAATCGATTCCTAAATAATCGTCTGCGACTTGCACGGCAAAGAGACGGGAACACCTTTCTCGGACAGCGTGTTGAATGTGAGGCAGCAGTCTGCCGAAATATTCGCCGTCCAGATAGGGTGCGATGACACCGATCCGGTATTCCTTAACCATGATGTTCCCTGCCTTCTGTGCTTGCGTCGAGTGATTAGTGGTTATTTCCATTTTCAACGCGACGCTTTCAAAATCCTTTTAATATCGCGGTTTACACTGAAAAAAGCGACAACAGACCTATTCAGAGGCGGTACGACGCCTTCAGGCTTACAGTCGGATGTGCCGAATTTGCGTCCGAATGCGGTCGTATGCTTTGCGCAAAGCGCTTCGTTCGTCCGGCTGCAGCGACAGCCCCGCTAGCTCTGCGATACGCTCCGCGTTGTCCGCGATCGTGTGCCCCTCCGTATTCAGGTGATGGGCAAACTTCTCCTGCGAGAGCGCCGCCACGCACCGGTCGATCTGCGCGGCCGCCCACGATTCGCTTCCTTCTCCTCGGCTTTTCAGCCGCCGCAGCAACGTCTCCCTCTCGGCGCACAGCGCAAAATGGCGCACCTCCGCTCCTTCCTCCCGCAGCCGTCCGATAATCTCGTCGAAATATTGCGAGCTGACGAGCGTCATCGGCGCGATTACGATACCGTCATATTCCCGATCCAGATGCTTTAGCATCGCATAGTTCGTGTCCCGCCACATCGGATAGTCCTGAAAATCGCCGAGCGCGATCCGCTTCGGTACATTTTTGCGTATAAAATAACCGGCATTCTCCGGATCATAGACATAGGAGTCCGGCAATCTTCTGTGCAGCTCATAAGCAGTTTGCGTCTTCCCCGCTCCGAACGCTCCGTTAATCCATAGAATCATTCTGTTCACCCTTCAGATAGCGAATAAACGAATATCAGTTTTCATACTGCTTCCATTCGCCGCGCGGGACGGCCTATCCTGCTTTTTCCACCGATGAACGGAAATCCGCGTCCCGGTTCGGTCCTCCTTCAACCGCACCAAAACAGCCCATATGAAATACGATAGGGATATAGACCATTACAGCAGCCTAGAAAGGTGTGGCGAAAATGAGCGACAACGCGTACGACTTTTACGGGGGCGGCAATACGGCTCGGGGTTACACGAGCTTACTTCCTTCCTCGTTGCAGGGACTGGAGCGGCTTTGCGTGGTAAGGGGCGGCCCGGGATTGGGAAAAAGATGCGAGCTCCGTTCGATAAGCGACAAGCTGTCGGCGGCGGGACATGAGGTTTGGCGCATCGCCTGCGCCTCCGATCCGGACGCTCTGGATGCGCTGATCGTTCCCGGCCTTAGCCTGGGGTTCGTCGACGGCACGACGCCAAACGCCATTGTTCCGGAGATTGTCGGAGCGACGGTTGTAGAATTTGACCTAGGGGAAGCATGCGATAAGTCGGCACTTTCGGCCAGGGAATCGGAAATGGCGAGCTTGGATCAGGAGATCGCGGACAGATTCGCGGAGGCCTACGCCGGGTTCGCCGAGGCGCTCCGGGTTCATGACGATTGGGAGAAAATCTATATCGGGAACATGGATTTTCAGAAGGCCGACGAGTTGACCCAGGAATGCATCGATCGGCTGATTGGGGATCGCAATGGGGAGAACGCGGGGAGTGAGGCTCATCGATTTCTAGGTGCGGCCACTCCGCTGGGAGCGGTCGATTTCGTTCCCGGGCTGACGGAGGGGCTGAAGCGGTATTTACTGAAAGGTCGGCCCGGCTCAGGGAAGTCTACAATGCTGAAGAAACTGGCCGCAGCCGCAGCCGAACGAGGCTTCGACTCCGAAATCTACCACTGCGGCTTCGACCCGAACAGTCTGGACATGGTCGTTGTCCGCGAGCTTGGCTTTGCCATTTTCGACAGTACCGCTCCACACGAATACTTCCCCGATCGGCCTTCCGACGAGATCGTCGACATGTACGAGCGCTGCATCGTTCCAGGAACCGACGAAGCTCATGCCGACGAGTTGGCCCCGATCCGGCAGCAGTACGCCGCGAATATGAAACGCTCTATCGGGCTGTTGGCGGAAGCACGGTCACTACGGGATCAACTGGAGCGGTTATATGCCGAAACCGTGAACTCTCCGGCTGTGGAACGGATTGTCGAGGAGTTTAGGCGGGATGTCTTGGGGTTTGCTTCGATTCAGGTTTGAAGAATACTAACGGGCTTGTGCATTTTAAGCAGATCTGCTCGACTTAATCGATAGACCATGAAGGAAGTATGTACTTCCCCCTTCGATTTAAGCCCCCACAAAGTGGCGTGCAGCTATGAAGCTTATTTCGCTCACTTTGCGGGGGCACGTTCAGACGAATAAGGCCGCGCGGCGGTCTTATCACCCACATCCCGGCTCCGTTCAGGCGAATAAGACCGTGCCGCGGTCTTATCACTCACATTCTGGCTCCGTTCAGACGAATAAGACCGCGCGGCGGTCTTATCACCCACATCCCGGCTCCGTTCGGGCGAATAAGACCGCGCGGCGGTCTTATCACCCACATCCCGGCTCCGTTCAGACGAATAAGACCGTGCCGCAGTCTTATCACTCACATCCCGGCTCCGTTCAGACGAATAAGACCGCACGGCGGTCTTATCACCCACATCCCGGCTCCGTTCAGGTGAATAAGACCGCGCGGCGGTCTTATCACCCACATCCCGGCTCCGTTCAGGTGAATAAGGCCGCGCGGCGGTCTTATCGGCTGCAGCAATTCCCCCAGAAGCCTGCCTATTTTTCAGCGAAGCGAAAGCCTTCACTCTATCCAACCTACCTATTACCGCGCCCCCTGCAAATCCTGAGGAACGACGGCATCGCGAAGCGCATCCTCCAGCTCCGTCGCATACCGCTCTGCAAGCTCGTCGCTCCATCCGAGCAGCTCCTGCATGAGCGCGATAACGTTCCCCTTGTAGCGCTGAACCAGCGCAATATTGAAGAACAGCGCTCCCGTGCGGCGAATGAAGAAATCGATCGGCTTCGCAGCCATCTCTTCCTCTATCGCGTACTTCACTCGCATGTAGAGATCTAGCGGAAGCCCAAAACGTTCCGCTTCCGAAGCATCTCCGCAGCGGTACACTCGCTCCGCGTTGGACCCATAGAAGCGCGCGATCCGCAGGCTCGCCTCGAAGGACAACCCGGCTGCCTTCCCATGCTCGGCAACACGCGCGGCATATGCCTCCAGCTTTTCGGAGCCTCCTACCTCGCCTCCGGAAATGGCTATCCCCTTCGTCCGGCAAGCTGCTGTCTGCACGCGTCCCTGCAGTCTGCGAGCGACTAGGTCGATCGTGTCTTCGGCCATTTTGCGGTAGCCGGTCAGCTTGCCTCCGGCAATCGTGATCAAACCGGACTTCGATTCCCAAATTTCGTCCTTACGCGAAATCTCAGACGGATTTTTCCCTTCCTCATAAATGAGAGGACGAATGCCCGCCCAGCTCGACTCGACATCCTTCTCCGTAAGACGCGTTTCCGGGAACATAAAGTTGATGGCACCCAGGACGTATTGCCGATCAGCCGCCGTCATCGTCGGATGCGCCTTGTCCCCGTCGTAGAACGTATCTGTCGTGCCGACGTACGTCTTGCCGTCCCTTGGAATGGCGAAAACCATCCGCTTGTCGTCCGTATCGAAGTATACCGCCTGGCGAAGCGGAAACCGGCTCTGATCGATGACCAGATGGATGCCCTTGGACAACCGCAGCTTCTTGCCATGATTGGAGCGGTCCATCTCCCGCAGCGTGTCGACCCACGGTCCAGTCGCATTTACAATCGCCTTGGCGCGCACCTCGCCGCTATCTCCACTCAACAGATCCGTCACGCTCGCTCCACACACATGCCCTTCGCCACTATAGACGAGCTTTTCTACCTTGGCGTAATTCAACGCCGTCGCTCCGAGCTCGACCGCGCGCTTCATCACCTCGATAGTCAGTCTGGCGTCATCCGTGCGATACTCTACGTAGTACCCGCCCCCGAGCAGGCCGTTCTTTTTGAGCAGCGGCTCCTTTTGTAGCGTCGCTGCCGTCTTCAGCATTTTGCGCCGTTCGCTGCGCTTCACTCCGGCCAAATAATCGTATACCCGCAGGCCGACTGACGTGGAAAACGATCCGAACGTGCCGCCCTTATAAATCGGCAGCAGCATCCATTCCGGAGTCGTCACATGAGGACCGTTCTCGTATACAATCGCCCGTTCCTTGCCGACCTCCGCGACCATTTTCACCTCGAATTGCTTCAAATAACGCAAACCGCCGTGCACCAGCTTCGTCGAACGGCTGGATGTGCCCGCCGCGAAATCCTGCATCTCGACAAGTGCGGTGCGCAAGCCCCGACTTGCCGCATCCAGCGCGATTCCCGCCCCCGTAATGCCTCCACCGATGACCAGCAAGTCGTATTCTTCCTTCTGCATGTTATCGAATATCGCCGAACGCCCGTGTCCTGCAAATGTGAGTTCCTTCATTCCGTATCCCTCTCTTCGCCAGGTATAGAAAAAGAGACCGCAAACACATTATGCGCCATAACGCATAACGTGAAGCGGTCTCTCCTCATCTCTGACCCGATGTATTTACTTAAGTTTACTTTACCACACCGACGTTCATTTGAAAACCATCGCCGCTTTCACCGCTTTGCCCCAGCCTTCGTACAGACGCGCCGACTCCTCGGCATCCATGGCGGGCGTGAACGAACGATCCGTACTCCACTGCCGCGCGATCTCCTCCGGGCTTTCCCAGAAGCCGACGGCCAACCCTGCCAAGTATGCCGCGCCGAGTGCCGTCGTCTCGTTCACGACGGGACGCTCTACTGCCGCTCCCAAAACATCGCTCTGGAACTGCATCAGGAAGTCGTTTTTCACCGCCCCGCCGTCGACGCGCAACGCTTTCAGGCTGATTCCCGCGTCCGCCTCCATCGCCGCCAGCACGTCCTTCGTCTGATACGCGAGCGATTCCAGCGTCGCCCGGATGAAGTGTTCCTTCGTCGTGCCCCGCGTCAGTCCGAACACGGCTCCGCGAACGTCGCTGTCCCAATACGGCGTTCCCAGCCCGACGAAAGCCGGTACGACGTAGACGCCCTCCGTCGACTCCACTCTGGCCGCATAGCGCTCGCAGTCCTTGGCGTCAGCGAACATGCGAAGACCATCGCGCAGCCACTGAATGGCCGACCCGGCGACGAAAATGCTCCCCTCAAGCGCATACGTCACTTTGCCCCCGACTCCCCAAGCGATCGTCGTCAACAATCCATGGTCGGACGCAACCGCTTTGTCGCCCGTGTTCATGAGCATAAAGCAGCCTGTTCCGTACGTATTTTTCGCCATTCCCCGTTCGTAGCAAGCCTGGCCGAACAAAGCCGCCTGCTGGTCGCCCGCGATGCCCGCAATCGGAATTTCGCACCCGAAAAAATGATGCGTATCCGTCAGCCCGTACACCTCCGACGAAGGCTTCACCTCGGGCAGCATCGACTCGGGCACCGTCAATATTTTCAACAGCTCCGGGTCCCAGCGAAGCTCGTGAATGTTGTACATCAGCGTGCGGGAGGCATTCGAATAGTCGGTCACATGCACGCGCCGTCCCGACAGACGCCATACTAGCCACGTATCGATCGTACCGAACAACAATTTGCCCTGCTCCGCTTGCTCCCGGGCTCCTTCCACATGATCGAGAATCCACTTGATTTTCGTCCCCGAAAAATAAGCGTCGATCAGCAGTCCCGTCTTGCTTCTGAACGTCTCGTTCAGCCCGGCGCTCTTCAGCTCATCGCAAATGTCGGCCGTCTGCCGCGACTGCCAGACGATCGCGTTGTATACGGGCACGCCTGTCTCCTTGTCCCATACAACCGCCGTTTCTCTCTGATTCGTAATCCCGATTCCGGCAATCTGCTCGGGTTTAACGTCCGCTTCGGAAAGCACCGTCGCGATAACCGCGAGGACGGAGCCCCAGATTTCATTGGCGTTATGCTCGACCCAGCCCGGCTTCGGAAAATACTGCTTAAATTCCTGCTGCGCTACGCGAACGATCCGGCCCTCATGATCGAACAAAATCGCCCGCGAGCTGGTCGTACCTTGATCCAGCGACAATATATATTTTTCCAACGCGATTCCTCCCTATGCCCTCTCGACCGGGCTTATTTCCACATGCTCGCATGACTTGTCGATACTGCAATCGCCCCGGCCCCAAACAGCGGAGGCAAATCCTCCGGCCCGTCGATAAAGCCGCCCAGAATAATATCGATGCCGGTCTCGCGCTGAATAATCCCGATCTTCGGGTGAGAGTAGCTCGGCAGAATCTCGATATAATCGGGCTTAACGTGAGACGCGGAGTTGATAATCGTCTTCACCGAATGGGAGTCGATCAGGAAACCCCGCTGAATCGCCATCAGCCCGTATTTTTTCGCATGGATGAGACTCGACGTTCGGGTGCTGATGACGCCGTCCACCTTGATCGCCTTGGACAGAAAATGAATCGAAGCCTCGTCGTCCTTGATCCCCTTCACCATATCGAGATGTAGAAATATTTTCTTCCTCGCCTGTTTGGCGCTCGATACAATGCCTTGAAGATGGATCAGCTCCCCCTCCAGCAGAAAAATGACTTCCTGCGGCGAAGCAAGCGCTTGCTCGAATTCCTTCATATTGCGAACGGCCGGTATCACCGAATGCAGCTTCAACAGTCCCAATTCATCTCCCCCTCCCCGGCTGAACGCCGAAAAAAATACAAAAAAACAGCTGCCGAATCGGACACGGACTCGGGGAGTTCGCACCTGTATGGCAGCTGTTCTCTTCTTCTCACAGCGGTCGGATTTACTTGTAGGTTTTATTATAGATCATTTCGCGGTCTTTTGGAATATCGGGATGATGGGCTTATTTGGATAGAGACTATCCCTTAAACAATTCCAGTTGCTCCTATATCGGGGTTAACGAGGAACATTTGTTCGAAAAATCATACAAAGCAGATCGAATTGGACCCAAATGACAAATATTTGTCCGAAAAATCACACAAAGCAGCTCGCATCAGGCTCAAACGACGGACATTTGTCCTAAAAATCATACAAAGCAACCAAATACGGATAGATAAACACTGGTAATTATCAGGAGGTGTTGCAGAGGATGATTTGGTCTCTAGTAGAAACATACCCCTCCTTTGTCTATCTACCCCACCAGAGAAATGGCTGTCTATTTGGCAATCCTGTAACCTTAATTAAGGCTCACTCCGCCGCTCCCTCATCGGTCATCCAACCGACGCTATCCAACATTACCTTCCCCGGCCCCTCGTTAAAATGAAAAGTAACCCGCTCCCACTCGCTCGGATCGAAGTCGGGGTTCTCTTCTACGAAGTCCTTCAACGGAAGCTCATACGTCTGATAGATCGGCTCCTCCGCGTCCTTGAACTTTCCGTCGGCTACAATAGGCTCCAGCGCAGGCAGCCAGGTGAATTCCGTCTCTACCTGCGGCTCGGCTTCCATGAACTGTTCAAGCGGCAGTCTGGCCGAATTACCGGAACGATCCTCCAGCTCGATGTCGATGGATAAGCTGGACCCCATCGCTTCCTCAATGGCCTCCTCCAGGGCCTGAGGCTGCTCCTCGCCACCCTTGGCCTCCAACGTTTCCTCCAGCTCTCGCCCCCTATTTGCCAAGGAAAACATCAACAAATCTTCCTCCTCGGGCTTCTCCTCCAGGGAGGAGCCGATGACGATCGTGTAATCGCCTTCCTCCTCCCACCCCAGCTCGACTCCTTTATCGGCTTTGCCCTCTCCCTGACGATCAAGCGCATTCGCATGCTGCCAATCGGTCAGACCGCTTGCTTCGGCCGTCACTCCCCAAGCCGGCTGTTCACGATCCTCTCCCGAGAAATCGGCCAGCATTCTGAAATCGTCGTTCTCATATTGGTTAAAGTATCGCGTATCCGGAAGATAAGCCGAAGCCGCCCTGTAGTCCCGAAACAAAGCATCGTACTCCCGCGACTGATGAAGCGTTGCTTCCGCAAACGCGGACACGTATAGCTTGGCGATGCCACGCTGTTCCTCGGCAGGAAGCAGCTCCTTGGGCCGAATAAATAAACCGCCCGGCATGGAATTGTCCGAGCTTCCCCAAGTTGTGTTGAATTGGCTGTGATTCGCATCCTCGATATAGAGCGAAGCCTTGAATGCTCTACCGTTACCGGAAAATGTCGCTCGCCCATACTGGCGATCGCCATAGAAATTCACCAGATCAGCGTCTTTGGCGCCCTGCAGCGTCAAGTAAGAAACGTCCCGCAGCTGCGGACGTTCCCCATCCACCTCCGCATCCGTAGGAGCCAGCGCAATCACGGCTTGAATTTCGTAAGAGTCGCGATCCGGCAGAGAAGCATCGTCCGCAAACCAGCGATCGGCATCCGCAGCCATGGCCGCGGCCTGCCCCCCGCGAGAATGCCCGAGCAGCGCAACCCGATCAAAATCGATTCGACCGTAGAGAGGCGAACCCTCATCCATCGAATACGATTGAAGAAGTCGGATGTGCTGCAACAGCAGCCACGCTCGCAGCTTTATATCTTGATCCGGAATGCCCGACCAGACGGAATAATTGAAGAAGTTCTCGTCGACGGAAACGGCCGCAATTCCCCTGCTCGCCAGCAGCTCCCCCAAGTATCCGTAGCCTGCGTCGGAGAAATCCTCCATCAGGTGATTGCCGTGCACCATCAGCATCACCGGGTACGGCCCGGCCCCTTCGGGCAGCCATACTCTTCCGTTCAGCGGCAGCCCGGTCTCGTCGAAGCCCCAGAATCGCTGCCGCAGCCACGGCCAGCTCTCGATATAGGCGGAAGCGTCGACGGACGGGGACACCAGCTCCGCCTCCTTCCCGAACTCGGCACGATGCTTGTCCTTGCCGCTCCCATAAGTGAAATTGCGATAATCATTGCGTCCCGGCTGCGACGGATCGGAGAGAAGCAACGATGAGGCGCGCACTTCTGGCTGGCCGGAATCTCCCGCGTCCGTCGCCTCGTCCGCGTCGGAAACGGCGCCGCCGGGCAGCAAGGATGGAACTTCTGTCATAACGACCAACGCAGCAATCGCAGCCACTACTCCGAGCGCAATTCGCCTGTTAGGAAGACCTCTCCTAACTACGAGTCCGACGAGAAGTCCGAAGCTCGCACTGATTAATGTAGCCGTCAGAGCAAACGCCAGAGAAGCCTTCCAGCCCAAACCCGAGAAATATAATACGAAGTACGCCAACACCCCCGTATAGACCGCCCCGCCCGCCGCAAACCTCGGAACCTTATCGGCGCCCGCAAGGGCGAGAAGCGCCGCGACGATCCCTGCGGCAAGCCCCATTCCCGCTGCGTTCAACAGCAGCGCCGCCGCAATATCGAACGTTCTGCCAAGCCCTGTCGGCATACCGAGAACGGAGACGGAGACCGCTGCGCTATTAAACGCGCACATTGCAGCCAGCGCATACTTCCAGACCCCTCGATCCCGCTCGATCAGACGGGCCAGCTTGAGCTTTGTTCGTATGGCTCTATTTTTTCTTGCGTGAAATTCAACATATTCAACCTTCATAGTAAGCTTCGCCTCGATAGAACAGTTTCTCTCTCATTATAATCCTAATTTCGAAGCTGCTAGAACGCCAAAGATTAGCATTTGCTCCCCACAGCAAAAAGAGACGGTCGATATAACCGCCTCTCGCCGAGCCGCCGATCAATCCAGAGAAGGAGCCTCGCCGCTCGCCCTTCTTCGCACTCCGTTGCCGACGCGTTGCAGCACATCCTGCATCTCCTCCGGATGAAGGAGCTCGATCGGCGACACGCCTTTCTCGAACTGAAAGGAATCCCCTTCGATCAGCACGACGTACCGTCCGTTCATCTTGGCGATATGGATGTTGCCGCCGTAATCTTCCATATGACCTTTGATCAGAATGTCGTCCAGCTTGAACCGCAGCTCCAGATCCGGCTGAAGCTCCACAAGCTGCTTAGTCGCTTCCACGACATGATCGTGGGACCATTTTTCCTGAAGCTCGCGCTTCTCCCCTGCCGCCCAGACGTCGAACTGCTGCTTCTCCTGTCTCATGGCCGCCACTTCTTCCGTCACGGGCGCGCCCGGGGCCTCTTCCTCCGCTTCCGGAACCGCGTCGTAATACGGAATATCCGCAGCCTGCCACTTCGTCTCCATATACTGGTGAACCATCTCCATCACCTGGTCGGCGACGATCTCCGGCTTCGACTTCTCGTAGCTGACATACTTCAGGAAATCCTCGAAATAACGCGCGTGGGAAGCTTGATGGATTTTGAGTTCCCACTCCTCGACCATTCCCTCCTCGGGCATATGCGGGTATTGGATCGCTTTAATGTTTTTGGCGTTGATCGCCATCTCGACCTGCGTAATCAGGCTGCGTTCATCGGATACCCTGGCGATCTTCGACTCGAAGTCGCACTTGAACAGGAAGAGGAACGGATCGTCATAAAGCTCGTTCAGCTTCGCAGTCGCCATGACAAACGCGCCGCCGCGAACCGAGTTGGTGTCCATATATAACCGTAGCACGTCGTCGCTGAAATTGTGAAATTCCACCTTGTCGTTCGCGGTGCGCAGCCGTTGGAAAAGGTTATAGTTCGGGTTGCTCGTCAAGTCGTAGCCCGGCTCTACGATAAACCTTCCGATCTTCGTCGGCACGTTCTCGGACACCGCGTTAATCTCGGCTTTGCGCTTGGCGATTCGCTTGAACTCCCCGTCAAGGAACGCCTTCAGCTCGCTATCCTGGTATTCCTCGTGCGTTAGCGTCTGGTAATGCTTATATTTCTTGGGACCGTCCGGATCGGAGCCCTCATTGTGAATAACGAAGAACGATAAAAATTGCACGGAGAATTTCATGTCGTACGCCGATCTCCCATCGCTCAAATAGATTATTATAGCCTATACGAATCTTATCAGGTTCAATATCGGACGACAACCTCGCCGCTCCGCGGCCCGCATCTTGCCGAATATGGTATACTTTTGCTGACCATGAAACAGGGAGTGGATAGCGTGCCGGATTGGTCCTATCAAACTTTATTTAAGCCTGTCCTGTCGCGGCTGCCGTCCAGAATCGCCCGCGGCTTCACACTTGGCGCAATGGGGCGAATCAGCCGGATTCCGGGCGGAACGTTCCTGATCAAAACGCTTGGCCATATGGAGCCGTCTCCCTTGCTGCAAGATAGAATCGCGACGCTTCCTGTTCAGACCCCTCTAGGGCTGTCCGGGAGCGTTGATCCTGCGGGAATTGCCCACCGCGCGCTGTCGCAATTTGGATTTGGGTTCATCGAGATCGGTCCCGTCACCGTACGCCCGGTCGTCAGCGAAGAGCCGATCGTCAACGAACGGACATCGGGAACGATCGTGTATCCGCAGGAATACGAGAATCCCGGCCTAGTTCGCTCTCTTAGCATGCTGGATAAGTCCAAAGACGACTTACCCCGGTTTGTTCGCATAGCGCCGGAACCCCGTTCTTCTTCCGATCAGGCAATCGAACAGCTGCGCCTTCTCGTCCAAGCCTTCTCCCTGACGAAGGTTGCCGGCTTTTATATCGAAGCTTTGACCGCTGATAGCAGCCTGGAGGAAAATCTCGCACAAGTCCAACAGTTCTCGGCCTTCATTCGCAGCATGCCGGAAGCTCCTTCACAGCTATCGTTTCTTTATATCCCGCTGGATTTTCCGAATGCGCAGCTCCAGCACATATTGCCCGTCATGGATCGCGGGCTGTGGACCGGCTGTATAATCGGCGGCGCTCTTCGAACACCCGGAGGCGCCGCTCACTTCGGGCTGGAAGGAAAGTCTCTCGCATTGGAGAAAATCAGGCTGATTAGAGAGTGCGTCCCTGCGAAAGACTGGCTGATCCATTCTTCCGCAGGCATCCACGAACCGCAGGACGCCGTCGAAACGCTTCGGGCCGGAGCCGATCAGTTGCTGCTAAATAGCGGACTCGTCGACTCGGGTCCGGGGCTGCCTAAGAGAATAAACGAGGCCGTCATTCATGAACGGTTATCCGGCACGCCCACCCCAGTGCCTCCCTCCTTCTGGAAGCACTGGGGATGGATGTGCCTGCTCGGCATAGGAATGATTTTCGGAGGCGTCGTCGCTTGGCTTATCGCCGAATCCTCCGTGCTGCTCCCTTACGATGAAGATTACCTGGGCATGGCGCGCGACGAAGTCGGACGAATTAACGAGCATCTGCTTCACTTTATGTCCCACGATCGGATTACGTTGGCGGGAACGATGATTTCCATCGGCATTCTCTACTATAGATTGGGCAAATACGGGATGAAATCCGGCCAGCATTGGGCGCGAACGGCCGTATTGACCTCCGGGGCCGTTGGTTTTCCAAGCTTTTTTCTCTATTTGGGATATGGGTTCTTCGATCCGCTGCATGCGGCGGCGGCGCTGATCCTGCTGCCGATGTTTCTGCTCGCTATGCGCCGCAATCCCGATCAACCGCTGCGCGAGCCGGTTAATCTGCGCAACAGCCGGGAATGGCGGCTTGGTCTGTGGGGTCAGCTTTGTTTTGTCGCATTGGGCGTCTCTCTGAGCGTTGGCGGGCTCGTCATTACAGGCGTCGGCGTGACCGACGTATTCGTACCCCAGGATCTCGCTTTTATGGGCGTAACTCCGGCCGAGCTCAATGCCGCCAATCCGAAGCTGATTCCCCTGATCGCTCACGACCGGGCGGGATTCGGCGGCGCTTTGTTTTCAGATGCGGTCATGCTGCTCATTGTCGCGCTATGGGGAATTCAGCAAGGGCAGCGCTGGCTCTGGTGGACGCTGCTTGCCGGCGGATCGCCGGCGTTCATCGCCGGATTAAGCGTTCACTTCAGCATCGGCTACCGGGATTTTATCCATCTGCTTCCCGCTTACTTCGCGGCGGCGCTTTACGTTGCGGGGCTAATTCTGCTCTATCCTTATTTGATGAAAGACGTTCGCCTCTCGAGCGATAAGGCTGCAAAAAGCATGACGGTAACGTGACAAAAACAATGACGGCGGTAACTTACTACCATGACAACGAACGGACTATAATACTCCTCGAAGGATACAATCGAAGTAATCCAAAGGAGATCATGTTAACATGAAAAAAACGATTCGTTTCATGGCCGCCGCTGCGCTTGTATGCGCCTTGACGGTGCCAACGCTTGCCCATGCCGCAGAAGGCCCCCCGGCATCAAGCGCTCTTAAAGCCTCGATACAGACGGAAGGCGGCTTTGCCGCCGTTCAGATCGAGAAACAAGTATATGTGTATGACAAGGACGGCCAATTGTACCAGACAAAGGGCAAGGATCGCATCGGAGAGCTGAAAGACTTGTTCGTTCTCCCGTACGGCCCGATGCAGGTCCCGATGATTCTGATTAAGAACGATAAAAACGGCTATATGGTATTCAGCGACCTCTGGCCGGAATTCGCCAAGGGCAAAGAAACGGATACGGTTGACGCCTACTACAGCGGACGCATTCATGCCGCGTCGCGCGATAAAGTCGTCAGCAGAACCGGACATCACTATGCCGAGAAGATTGGCGATGAGGTCGTGGCTTATACCGCCAACGATTTTTCCGATTTGAAAAAAGGCTTCCACGAATCGATTCGGGTCAAAGGGGAACTGCGAGGCTTGATTCTGTTCGACTGCTGTCCGTACCTTGTCGTTGACGACGGCAAAGATACTCTGTCCGTTTACCATGCGGGAGAAAATGGCGCAGAGCTCGCCAGCTCCATCGAGTTCAAGTCATAGGATACTACGGATAAATCAGCTGCGGCCGGCCTAATAACCGGCAACCGCGAACAAGCGGCTTCTTTATCCGAATGCCGATAAGCCCTCTCGTTCCGAATCCAGCGAGGGGGCTTATTTTGTTGCGTTTTTGCTTCAAATGCCGCGACGGCTTGACCGCTCCCCGCATACGATACTTTATCGCGTAGAGTAGGGAGGCCGAACGTGAACCACACCCGAATAAAATCTTACCGTTACGCCATCGGCAAAAATCAATACATCGTCATTCAAATCTATCAGCGCGCCGACGCTCATACCGGCCAGGGCAACGCGCTGGCCACCAACGCCTTGAACATTCAAATCTCAAAGCGGTCCGGAAGGCGCCGATAAGAGGGGAGGAATCGCCATGCCGCGCAAAACAGCAAAAAACGTGAAGAAGTGGAACAACGGAAAAACCCGCATCCACGTCGGACAGAACGCCAACGCCTCCAACAATCAGGGAGGCAACTCCATCGCCATCAACGCAGTCGAAATCGGCGTCGTTCGAATTCGCCCTCAGTAAGTGATGTACATCATGCAAAGCCGCATCTCAAGAGGGGGCTGTCCCATAAGCATGTCAAGTTGCTCTGAAAGATGATCGATATTAAAGGTGTAAGGTATATACACCTTCTTCTTTTTTTATCGATCATATTAAGCAACTTAACTTACGGGACAGCCCTTGCTATTCGACGGTTTTCAGATCGAGCACAACCCTGGTCTTATCGTCATCACATTTGGAAAGCGTGTAGCGCGATCCGTCTTGCTCCAGATTTTTGCAAAAGTCGGTCGATCTCCGGGGCACGCCGAAGCCATCCATCGAATTGTCGTACGTGTACTGAATCGCCTGCCCATCGAAGAGCAGGTCCTGAAAGATCGGGTCCCCTTCGATTGTGTAAGCCGTAATATGCGCCTCGGCCAGATTGCCCGACCGGACTTGCTCAACGAATTCCGTCCAATTGTCCAAATTGGTCAGCTTGCCGTGCACGTTCACGATGTCCCCGTTAGCGGCGGCTTGCTCCGGCGTGTAATCCAGCGAACGGATCAATTCTCGCAATCTGTCGGTATGCTCCTCGGACAACACATACCCCGTCCCGCTATCCTCCACATAGGTATACAAGCCTTTCGTTCCCGACTCGTATCCCAACCACAGATGAAAACCGGCTTTGCCATCTTCGTCGACAAACGACACGTCGTATTCCGGCTTGGCAATGTCCAGTTGACCTCCCATCTTTTCTGCGGAGCGGAACGCTTTAACGAACGCTTCAAGCTCTTTTTGTCCCTCGAACGCCCCCAACGCCGCCGGATAGACGCTTCCGAACCGCTGCGAGCGGCTGACGACAACCTGTCGAAACTCCGTGCCCTTCCACTCGACAGGCGTAACCTCCGGCCTTCGTTCTCCCGACGGCGGGTTTTCTTGCGTACTCGGTCTTGGCTCTTCCGTCGGCTTTCCCGCCGGTTTCGACATGCCGCAGCCCGCCAGAAGCAATAAACCGGCGAGCATGACTAGCCCGATCCGCTTTCTCCTCATCTGCACGATCACCTCGCTATTCTGACGAAGCGATCGGCAGTTTAGTTTCATCTGTCCGAGGGAGCGCCCGCCTCCCGCACTCTCCTCGAACCTGCCTCCGGTAAATCTTCCTATCGGAGCTATGCCCCAAAAGGCTCCTCGCCGTTAATGCGTCCGGTTTCCTTGAGCCAGCCTAAGCAGCATATGAGCGAGCGCATGCCTCTCCTCGTCCGTGCCTGCTTTCCATAGCTCCTGAAGCAGCAGCTCCTCGTTATTCCGCGGCTCCTCATGGCTTGCCAGATAATCGGCTACCTTCTGCGCGATTACAGCCATTTGCTCCTCGCTCATCCCGATGCTTTCGGCCATCCGAATTCGTCGATTCAAATACCCTCTGAACTCCTCGAAATTTCTTAAGATACGGTCCCGCTCCGACGGCTCGATTCTGGAAATGGCAGCCCCTACCCTTTCAGGTACAATATCGCCATCCTTGTCGACCACATGGTTATGTTCGGACATTCGTAATCCTCCTTGCGTTGATTAGTTATGCCCCACTATTGTTCCCTTCCGGGAGTCGATCGAACCTTCTTCTGGAAACCATCCTAAGCATTGCGCAAAACGCGATCGTGCCCATAAGCGTAACTCCCGCACTGATCCTGTACATTTCCTGCGGGCCGAGCTCTTGAAACATCCAACCGCCGACGGTTCCCGCCAAAATCCCCGACACCCCGCCCCACGTCAGACCGTAAATCGCTTGACCGGAAGAACGATATTCGGCAGGCACAAACAGCGATGTCAGTTGGGTTCCGACATAATAATAGATACCGAAAGTCGCACAATGCATTAACTGGATCGCTACGATCTGAAGCGCCGTATCCGCCGTGCCCATCAGCGCCCAGCGGATCGTATACAGCAGACTGGCAATGACCAGCCAGCCGACCATCGGCTTTACGCTTCTCTTCATATACTTGTCCATCAACAGAAACACCGGGGCTTCGAGGAAAGCCGTCGCGAACATCGACCAGCCGACCACAGAAGCCGAGCCGCCCAACTGATCGATATACAGACCGACGAACGTTCCATTGATCGAGTTGGGCACAGATACGAGAACGCCGATTCCGAGCAGCATCAGAAACGGCCTGTTGGCGAATATTTGGGCATAGGACGTTTTGTTCGAGGAACCCGCATTTTGCATTTCGCTGCCCCTCGGCAGCAAAAAAGCAATCGCGATCGCCACGAGCATCGCGACATCGAATACGACCCAGAGCTTGTGAATGCCCAGATGGCCGATCAGAGGGCCGGACGCTGCGGCCGTAACGGCCCAGCCCAAAGATCCCCACATCCGGAAAGCCCCGAACTTATGCCGCGTTCCCTCGATCGTATTCAGAATAAGGCTGTTGCTTTGCGTAAACAACGGACTCTGAAAAATAAAATACACCAGGATAGCCCCATAGATCAGCGGTTCGTTGCCTGTGGAGAACACGACTTGCATGGTTGCGAACGCGCCTATCAGTGCCAGAATAAGCACGATGCGGTTGTTGCGCATCCGATCCGCCCAATAAGCCCACAGCGGATTCGCCACAAGGGACACGATCGGCCCGCCCGCCAATAACGTACCGATCTCGATGGGGGAGATGCCAATATCTTTAAGATATAAGGAAAAAAATGTACCGTATACGGCCAGAGCGCCGTACATGACGAAATTGAATACTCTTAGAATGTTGAATGAATAGGCTGGTCGTTCCGTCATTGCGCTCCGTTCCTTTCAAACCTGAATTTCATTATAGAGGGACGGAACGGGAGACAGAGCCGGCTATCGTCTCCTCCGCCGTTACTTCCCTGCCCCTCTCATGCGATAAATAGATGGCCTCGCTGACCAGCATCGTGTTCAAGGCGATCTCCGCAGTCGGCAGCAGCGGCACTTGTCCGCGAAGCGCCGCGATCCAGTGATGCTGCGACGATTCGTAAGCATCCGGATACTCGGCCAGACGGCGGCGACGCACATGAGCAAGCTCCAGATTGACCGAGCAATCCATATCCAAGTCCGCTATCGCCGTATGGAAGGCGAAGCGGTTCGGCTCCGCATCGGACACCGCCCCGGACAAGCGGATTCCGCCCTCCGAGCCGACAATCGCGCCTCCCTCGAAGCCGCCGAGGTGAATCGCCCATGATTCCGCGATATCCATGGTGATGCCGCCCTCGAACTTAACGAAGCCTGCGGCGAACTCCTCCACATCGAAGCCGCTGGCGCTTCGCCTTTCCTCGGCCATCGCCATCTCCTGATAGAGCTGGCCCGATATTCTCGACACCTGAGGATTGCCGAGCAAGTAGAGCAATTGAGAGATATGATAGACGCCCATATCGAACAAGGCTCCGCCTCCCGCCGTTTCCTTGCGGGTAAAAGCCGGCGTGCCGTACCCGTCCACGAATGGACGATTCCTTCTGCGGAATCCCGCGGAGCGAGCATGAAATAGCTTGCCGAGCTTGCCGGCGTCAATCAACTCCTTGGCCGTCGCGGTCTCTTTCGAGAACAATCGGTTCAACTGGATATGCAGCATCCGCCCGCTGCCGCGGGCCGCTTCGACCATGCGCGCCCCGTCGGCATAAGCCCCCGCGATCGGTTTCTCGCAGTATACATGCTTGCCCGCGTTCAGGGCCGCAACCGTTACCGGCTCATGATAGTTATTATGAAGGCATACGTCTACTGCGTCCACATCGTCTCGCTTCAACATTTCCCGAAAATCGGCGTACGTCGATGGGATTCCGTGCTCGGCCGCCACACGCTCGGCTTCAGCGACATTCACATCGCATACGGCGACAATCTCCGCTCCGGGAATGGCTTTGTAATTGGCGATGTGCATTTTGCCGATTTGTCCTGTTCCGATAATGGCTAATCTGACGCTGCTCATTTTGCCGTCATCCTCTCCGATGAATGGTTTGTCTAAGCGGTTATGCCCGCTTCCCCCAGCCGGGATTCGGCCTGCTTGAGCAATGCGGAGATCTCGGAATACGGATTTACGGTCGCATTGTGTTCAATGGCCCAGTAACCGTCAAAGCCGGCGTCCCTTAGCATAGCGACTGTGTGCGCAGATTCGGATGAAGCCGCCGTTTGCGCGTCGAAATGCGTATGGAACACCCAGGGCGCCACCTGCTCGTCCCCGGTTTCCCGTTCCTCATTCCAACGACCCATATGCAGCAAAATCCCGAATGACGGATCGTCCACCGCCTGCGCCAATCTTCTCATCTCACCCGGTACGAGCGAAGGACCCATATGATTTTCCGGACCGATACGCATTCCGTTGTCGCTTGCGATCCGGCAATATTCCCGAAAGCCTTCTACAATATGGGTAAAAGCTTCCTCCGAAAACCTGTCGCTTCCGTATCCGCCCGTATCGATGCGCACCGTCTCCGCCCCCAGAATGGCGGCAGCCTTCAAATGCGCCAGCGCATTTTTCCTGAGAGCCTCGCGCATAGTCGGATCCGGATCCCAAAGATGTGCGGTATCGATGGCAAGATTCACAAGACGCAGCTCCTTCTCGTCGAGAGCTTCGCGCACCTTCCTTAAATACGACTCGTCAGCCAGCGTGAGAAGCGGCGCCGTTCTCTCCGCAATCTGAGCGTTCCACAAATCGACGGCATCCAGACCGTAGCGGAATTTGACCGACTCCAAATAGCCGAACACGTCCATCTTTCCTTCGAGAGACAGATGATTAAAAGAATATCCTCCGATCGACAGCTTCATCTCCACATCTCCTCCTTCTGTTCTTTAATTAATTTATTCGACGAATAAATTAATTATCCTTGCCAGATTGACGACGGAGAGAAGTTTTTTTAGTCGACTTCCCTCATTCGAAAAATGTGATGAAGCCCCAGCGTGGCCGCGCCTACCGCCGCTCCCTGCAGCTTCCAATGCGCCGCCGTAATCGGAGTCGGGCGGCGCAGCTTCCCTGCCTCCCGACTCTGAATCTTCGTCTTCAGCAGTTCGAAATAGCTCTTGTTCTCGGCAATCCATCCGCTTAGAATTGCCTGCTGGGGATTGAGCAATTGAACGATCGAGACGCATTCTTCCACGATCGCTTCCGTCGCCTGAGTGAGCTGCCGACCTGCCGGTCCGTCCGCTTGCTCCAATCCGAGCGCAACAAAACGCTGCAGTATCTCCTCCGGCGCGTCCTGTGCGGGGAACGTCCGGGGCATCTCCTGAGCCAATTGCCCCGCAAGCCTTCGCGTGCCGTAAGGATAAAGCCTGGGGAGGCTGCCCGCCCCGCCCTCGCTGCCGCGATAGACGCGGTTATCGATCACGATCCCCGCGCCGACGCCATAACCGATCAGAATGTAGACGATCGTGTCGAGACCTTGCGCCGCCCCGTTGAACCGTTCCGCGAAGCCGGCGGCATCGAGATCGTTCACAAGAAAAGCGCGGGCTCCCGTCGATCTCTCCACTACGTCGGCCAGCGCAAAGTTCTCCGCTTCGATCGGGCTTGCCCGCACAACGACGCGCTGTGTCGCGTCGATGCGTCCCGGAACCGAAACACCGACCGTTCGCAGACGGGCCGTATCGATTCGGCAGCTTTCAAGAAACGCCGCAACAATCTCCGGAAGCCGCTCCGTGATTTCGGACTTTCCCCGCAACATAGGAATCGTCTCGGAGGAGACGATATCCCCGCGCATATTGAGCAGCGCGCAGCGCGATCCGCCTAGATCCACGCCCAGAGCATAGCCGCTGTCGGCTTTGATGCTCAGCAGCGTCATCCTTCGGCCAACGCCTGAGCCGCTCGTGCCGGACTCGTAGACGACGCCCTCGCGGATCGTCTCATCGATCAGGATGGACACGGTGGAAGGGCTAAGCTTCGTTTTGCGGGCAAGCTCCGCGCGGGAGATCGGCCCGTATGCGTAAATCTGGTGGAGCAACAGCGATTTGTTAATATCGCGCATCATTTGCTGATTGCCGATTTTGTTCATTGTCGACTCCCGCGTTTCGTCGTAGTGTTGCGATTGCCCGCCTACAGCCCTTGATTGGTCAGCTTGACGACTTCGAATAGAGGAATTTTATCCTGCGTCTGATCCGCGAACAGCCAGGATCCCTGAACGTGATCGACGAATAGAACCCCGTTCAGGTGATCGATCTCGTGCTGGATGCACCGAGCAAGAAAGCCTTCCCCCTCCAGCTCGACCGTCTCCCCCTGCCGGTTCATCGTCGTAATTTTCACGTAGTTCGCCCTTTTCACGAACCCGTGATATCCGGGATAGGACAGACATGCTTCCGCCCCCTCCTGCTCTCCGCTCATTTCGACAATCTCGGGGTTAATCAGCTCGATCAAGCCGTCCCCGCAGTCCATGACGATGACCCGCCTCAAAATACCGACCTGAGGCGCGGCCAGTCCGGCGCGGCCCTCGGCCGCACGCAGCGTTTCCGCCATGTCGTCCAGCAGCTTGGCGATTTTCGGCGTCACTGTCTCTACCGGCTTCGCTTTCTTGCGAAGAATGGATTCCCCGAAAGGAACAATTTGCAATACGGACACTTAAGTCAAGCTCCCTTCGTCTGTTCGGGAGAGGTATAGACCCACAGGTCGCCGGGCGAGCACTCCAATGCCGTGCACAGGGCGTCCAGCGTATCGCTTTTCATCTGCTTGGGCTGATCGTTGATCAGCGCGCTGATGGACGGCGCGGACATCCGGTATCCCGATTTGTCCCACAGCAGCCGCATCAGCTCCGCGCCTGACCTCACGCCTCTCTCCAGCATCGCTTTGCGCAGCACCCACTCCAGCATTCCTCGATCCCCTCTCATCGCCAAAAATATTAGGTAGCACCTAATATAGCACAGCACGACTGCGCTAACAAGACATAACCGAAAAGGCGTTCCGTTCCGCCTTGTCCCGCTACTGTCACCCTCGCCACTCCTCCGGGAGCAGACGGGCGTATTTCGGCTGCAGGTAGCGGTCGTCAAGGAGCATCAACCGCCCCTGGTCAAGCTCCGTGCGAATCAGCCGGCCTCCGGCTTGCAGCACCTTGTTAATGCCGGGATACACGTAGGCGTAATCAAAACCGTTCATCCCTTGCGCGTCGAAGTGACTGCGAATCAGATTCCGCTCCAATCCGATCTGCGGCATACCGACTCCGACGACGGCAACGCCGTTCAGCCTGTCCCCGGTCAAGTCGATCCCCTCCGAGAAAATACCGCCCATGACCGCGAAGCCAACTAGCGTTTCCTCGTTGGCCTCATCGAACCTAGCCAAAAACTGCTCCCGCTCTTCCTCCGCCATATCGGGCGTCTGAAGCAGCGTTTGCCAGCTTCCCTCCGACTGCGCCGCAAATTCCTCATAAATCCCGTTCATATATTCGTAGGATGGGAAGAACACGAGATAGTTGCCCCGTCTCTGTCCCGCAAAATCCAACAAAGCCGCCGTCAGCCGCTCCTTCGTCCGTTCCCGGTCCGCATACCTCGTCGAGAGAGGAATAATCCTCGCCTCCCATTGCTCCTTGGCGAAGGGAGAACCGAGCGTAACCGAATAGTCCTCTTCTCCCGCGCCAAGCATATCCATATAGTAGCCCAGCGGGGACAGCGTGGCCGAGAAAAAAACATGCGCCAAAAATCCTTTCCCCATCTGCGCAAGGAGATGCGAAGGGTCCAGGCAGAACATTTTCAACCGAACTTCGTTCCGCTCGAACTCCGCATAGGCCACATAGCGTTCATCATACAGCTTTCCGGTTCGAATCCAGCCCGCAGCCGCGAAGTAAGCGTTCAGCAGCCGCTCGCTTCCCGCGCCCGGACCGCCCCCTGCCAGCTCCCGCTCCGCCCGGCCAAGGAACTCCTCAATCAACACTTGCAATCCGTCCGGTACCTCCTTGGACACGAGCGGCTCTCCTTCTGATTGCTTCCTCAGCGCGACAAACCATTTGTTAATCGTTTTGGCGGCCGTATGGATCGATAGACTAACCCCTTTGAATTCCCGTTCGAGCTCCAGAAACTCCCGCTTCTCCAGTACGGCCGAATACATCTCCCGCGCCCGGTCAACCAGATTGTGCGCCTCGTCTACGAGCAGCGCCGTCCGCTTTTTCCGCTCGCCGGTCAATCTCTTTAACGACACTCTCGGATCGAAAATATAGTTGTAGTCCCCTATAACCGCATCCGCGCCATACGCCGCATCCAGAGACATTTCGAACGGACATACGACATGCTTGCGAGCATACCGCTCAATCGTTTCCCGGCGGATCGACGTCTCGTTGCCGAGCAGATCGAGAATGGCTTCGTTGATCCGGTCGTAATAGCCATTGGCGTAAGGGCAGCTCTCCGGGCGGCAGTCTACTTGATCCTGAAAACATACCTTCTCCTTCGCCGTAATCGTCACGGACCGCAGAACGAGCCCCCGCTGGGCCATAGTCGACAGCGTGTCCTCCGCAGCGGTCCGCGTAATCGTTCTGGCGGTCAGGTAGAACAACTGCTCCAGCTTGCCCATGCCGATCGCCTTGATCGCGGGAAACAGCGTCGAAACCGTCTTCCCGATGCCCGTGGGAGCGCGGGCAAACAGCTTTCGGCCTTCGCAGATCGTTTTGTAGACGGCCCCTGCCAGCTTCCTCTGCCCCTCGCGGTAAGATGTGAACGGAAACTCCAATTCCGCTATACTCTCGTCTCTAAGCCGCCTATTCTCGGCCAACATGCGCGCATACGGAGCATACGCCTCCGTCACGTCCCGAACATACTTCTCTAACTCGGCCAGAGTCTTCTCTCGTTCAAAGCTCCTGACCTCTTCCGTGTCCACCTGAACGTAAGTCAGTCGGACGCGCAGCCGTTCCGCTCTATTCTCCATCGCGTACATATATGCATAGAAATAAGCCTGCGCCCAATGCACTTCGGGAGTCTCGTTCTCCGTCATCGCTTCGATATCGCGAACCGTAGATTTGATCTCCTCTATCGTTACCGCTCCGTCTTCGGAGGCCAGCAGTCCGTCACAACGGCCGTCCACGACGAACAGGAGCTCTCCGCACACAATTTCCGCGCTCAAATATACTTCCTTCCGGTCGCTCTCGCCGTATTTGCTTTGCAGCTTCTGATGCGCTTTTGTTCCCTCGATCATCGTACTAGCCGCCCGAAAGCCGGAATCGAGACTGCCGCCGCGAAACACATGCTCAACAAGCCCCCTGACGGACAGAGATATTGTATCGGTCATCGCGCGCTCTCCTCGCCTCAGAACATTTGTTCTATTGTAGCACATTTCATGTTAACGAACCTCTTTTCACCCCCTCATCCCTAATGATAAAATGAAAAAAATGGATATCATTTGACCGGAGGCTTCGCTCATGCCCAAAACTCCGAAAGTTCAGTCCTCATCGTCCAGCGCAAAAACAAATACGAATACCCATGTCCCCAACACTCCCGCTTCCGGCTATGTGCCCGGATCTGTCCCCTCGCTGTCCATGCTGGGAGCGATCGGCAACAACGCCGCCCTTCAATTGATGAGCCAGACGAGTCAGGCGGATTCGGATCTCGATGAGGAGGAATCGGATTACGAGGAGCAGGACGAGGATACCATGGATTGGGTTGACTCATTCACGGAGGAGCAGTACGGAGAATATTTGGAGAAAAAAGAGGATGGAGAATCGCGTGATTACGTGCATGAAACGTTAGACTACGATTCCTCGGACAACGAAAGCGAGATGGACGAGGATACGTTCGTCGAAGCGCTCGAACAGATTTACTCCGTCACAGAGCCCTATCAGGACGTGGACGAGCTGAAGACGCTATCCGATCGTGTGGCGGAGGATCGAGAGGACGACAACGATATGACGCAGGACACGTTCGCGGAAGTCGGCAGGCTTCACGACAGCCGTGAAGGCGTCGTCAGCGTCCGGGACAATCCGATCCTGTTCGCGGCGCACCGGGACATTATTCCGATCAAATCCGCCCGTAAGTCCAAAAAAACGAGAATCCCGCTGAAGTACGGCGATTACCGCAAGAAATTCAACAAGTCGGTGCCCAGAGTCGCCAAGTATCTCATGAAACGCAATAAGTTCGAAGAGAAACTCATCGCCAAGAGACTGAAAGCCAAACAAGCCAAAGCCTTCAAGAAAATGCTGGAATCGGGCGCGCTCGATCTGCGCAACGAGAACGACAAGCCTCCGGCACTGGAACACAAAATCAACAAAGCCGGCAAACAGGGGTATCCGATCGGACAAGTTCGCTCTCGCAATCTCGTGCTCGTGAACGACGACCGCAAATATGATGAAGGCCCGCATCCGATGATGCACAGCATCAAAGCGGCCGAAGGCAGCGGCAAAACCAACTACTCGCGACTGGACGACGATGCGGGGGCTGCGATCGCCTTCGGCATCCGCAAAGGACTCGAGAAAAGACGGCTGGAAAAAGAAGAGGATGAAGAGGAAGGTTCGGACACGGATTGATCGAAAATACGCGCTCCAGTAAGGAGCCGCCACTCGCACCTGAAAGACTACCTCCCGAAACGACGAAGAGCCGCCCATTTAAGGAGCGGCTCTTCCGTGTTTTTACCGGAAAAATCGCGGCAAATACGGTTTGTTTTTCTCCAGCATTTCGTCCAGCAGCACCTTGGCGACATTGACGGACGGAACAAGAGGGTGAGCCGCCATCGCTTGCAGCGCGATTTCGCGGTCGCCGGTAATGGCCGCTTGGATCGTCAGCCTTTCGTACGATTTCACCGCATGGATCAGTCCTTTAGTTTGCTCCGGCACTTTCGTGACCGGAAGCGGAATCGGACCTTTGCCGGTCACGACACAGTTGACCTCGATAGAGGCGTCCTCCGGAAGGAAGTCCAGGGTTTTGCCATTGGTCACGTTCAGCGTCTGAATGTCCCGCTTGTCGTTGTACAGGGAAACCATCAGGTTAACCGCGGCCTCGGAGTAATAGGCGCCGCCGCGCTGCTCCAACTGCTTCGGCTTCTCTTCAAGGTTCGGGTCCTTGTACAGCTCGAACAGTTCGTCTTCGACCCGTTTTACAACTTCCGCGCGCGTCCCTTTCTCTTTCAGCGATTCAAGCTGCTCCTCCAGCATAACGTCTGTCAGATAGAAATACTTCAAATAGTATGAAGGGAAACCGCCGAGGCCGCGAAGGAAATCGAGATCCCACTCCGTTGCGGGCACGTTTTTGCCGGAATATTCTTCGCGTTTGTCGAGCAGCTCCGTTAATTTGTCTTCGCCGTCCACTTCGATCCGCGTTACCCAGTGCAGATGGTTAAGGCCGACGAATTCGGTGTACAGATGGTCCGGCGTCGTGTCGTACTTGTTGCTCAGCCATTTATGCAGCCCGATCGGCGCGTTGCATAGGCCGATGCTCTTCACCTTGGAGTGACGGGAGATCGCTTCGGTGACCATACCGGCGGGATTCGTGAAATTCAGCAACCAAGCGTTCGGCGCCAGTTCCTCAATGTCCTTGCAGATGTCAAGCAGTACGGGAATCGTGCGGAGCGCCTTCATCATGCCCCCTGGGCCGGTCGTCTCTTGCCCGATTACGCCGTATTTGTTCGGAATATGCTCGTCCCACTTCCGCGCCTCAAGCAAGCCTACCCGCATCTGTGTGGAGACGAAGTCCGCGCCTTCGATCGCTTGCCGGCGATCGAGCGTCAGATGAACTTCCATCGGCAGACCTGACTTCGCCACCATCCTCTTCGCCAACTCGCCGACGATCTCGAGCTTGTGACGACCTTCCTCGATATCGACCAGCCATAGCTCGCGAATCGGCAGCTTCTCGTAGTTTTTAATGAAGCCTTCCACAATCTCCGGCGTATAAGAAGAACCTCCGCCGATTACCGCGATCTTCAAGCTTTGTTTGTTCGCCATGTTGTTCTCTCTCCTTAAATTAGGGTAGTCGCGTTGATTTAAGCCAGGCTAAATTCCGCCACGCCGCGCAAGCGTTCGTATACGGCGCGCGGCAGCTCGATGCCCGTCGCCTCTATCGCCAGCCAGACCGCCCCGACGACCGGCTCGATCTCCAACGTGACGACGCGAGCGGATGGAGCGACCTCTTGAACCGCCTCGCGGATACACTTGTGAATCAAGTCTCCTTCGCCGCGAGTCACGATGCTGCCGGCAAGAACGACGTCGAACGTCAGGCTCTCCATCACAAGCCGCCGAATGACCGCCTTAGCCGACTTGCCAAGTTCGATTCCCTGCATGCGCAAAATGTCCGCAGCAACCTCATCCCCTTCCTTCGCCGCCTGGAACAGCAATTTCGCAAGCCTCAACGGCGGCACTTTGTTGTGGTCCAAGTAATCGTCGAACATTTCCTGCACGTTTGCGTAGCCCAAATCGTCCAGTACCAGCTGAGTGAGCAATGTCGGACGCTCTCGGCCGTCCCAAGCGCGGATGACGGTGCGGAATACCTCTACGCAAAGCGTGCCGCCTCCCCCGAAATCGCCGAACATATAAGTGAAGCCCCCGCATTGATAAAACTGCCCTTCCGGGCTAACGCCCGCGCTGTTGGAGCCGGTGCCGCATATCAGGACGACGCCGTAAGGCCGATCCGTACCGGCCCGAAGCGCGATCATTGTGTCGCAATTGATCTCATGCCGCGGAAATCCGAGCCCTGCGATCATTGGACGCAAAATGCCGTAGTCGATCTCTCTATCCGCGCCCGCCAATCCGAAATAGGCAAATTCGATCTGTTCTCGCTTCAGTCCCGCTTGTGTCAGAGCCATCTCGACCGACTCGCCGATATTAGCCTTCGCCGTCTCGTAATCGATTTGATGATTGCCGTTGCCGCTGTGTCCCTTGCCTACAATAGCTCCCTGCTCGTCGACGATCAGCGTATAAGTTTTGCTGCCTCCGCCGTCGACGCCTAGATAATATTTCAACGAATTCACTCCCATGATGACAGATGATTTCGACTTGCAGCATAACGAAAGCGGCTCAACGCAAAGACGGAGAGGAGCAGCATCGCCGCCCCTCCTCCAGAATAACAAATCGCTTATTCTAGGGCGTGTCTGAAAACCCGCTCAGGGGCATCTTTCACCACCTTTTCGCCCCCTGCTTCGTCACTTTTGCTCGACGTACCCCGGTACGCCTTCACAAAAGTTCCTTGCATGGAACGAAAATTCGGCCAAATCTGCTGCCCTCGAAGTATTCAGACACGCCCTAAATATTTCATTCAGAAACAATACTTTAATAAAATTGAATTATATAGATAGTTAAAGCGATTTAACTTTAAGAAAAGTATATACCACAAATTTGAGATGCACAAGCGCAATGTTCGGCATAACACTCGACGTTAGCCAGTGAATTGGCTATATCGGCCTCGTCGTCCCCTCAATCCCTTTCAGAAAACGCGACTTGGAGGCGCCCGCCTATTTGTCTTTAATAAAGTCCAGCAGCCTTAGGATCGTTACGACTGCTTCGGCTCTCGTCGCAGTTGCCCCGGGCTCGAATCGATCGTTCCCGCGGCCTTGCATAATGCCCAGCTTTCGAATCTCCTCAATAGATGCTTTCGCCCATGAAGGAATATCCTTGTCGTCCGCAAAACTCGTTCGGCTCGAGATCAGTTCCGAGAGCCCGATCGCTCTCATCAGCATGACCGCCATCTCGGTGCGAGTTACAATCGCATTGGGGCGGAAGGTGCCGTCTGCATACCCCGTCACGATCCCGGCCTCCGTTGCGATCGCTATCGCCTCTTTGGCCCATGTTCCCACGCTGCGCTCATCCTTGAACTTGGACAAGCTTCCGCTGCCCGAAAGTTGAAGCGCTCTAACTAGAATAACTGCGAATTCGGCCCTTGTGATCGGATTGTTCGGCCTGAACGATTGATCGGAGTATCCCTTGATGAGCCCTTGCTGCACAGCTCGAGAAATCTCTTTCTCCGCCCAGTGCTTCCCAATGTCCTTAAGCTCGGGGAGAGAGCTTCCCGGATTAGACGGATTCGCAGGCTCTTGCGGCTTCGTCGGTCCGGTCGGATTAGCCGGCTCAGTCCCTCCAGGCAACGGCCCCCCTGGACTCGAAGGTCCACTCTCTTGCCGCTTCGTCGTCACCAATCTCATGTTGCTCGCTTTGGATTTGTTCCCCGCGGCATCAAAGGCGATGACCATGTACGCATACTGCTTGTTGGCCGTCAGCCCGACATCCTTGTACTGCGTCTTGTTCGTTGTCGCAATCAACTGGCCGTCCCGGTAAACCTCGTAGCCAGCCACTCCCAGATTATCGCTGGATGCCAGCCATCTCAGCTCGATCGCCGAGCTAGACGCCGGATTCGCATAATCGATGACCGGAGCCGTCGGCGCTTCGGCGTCGACAAATGTCGGCGACCACCAGTTGCCGGAGACTACGATCATACTGAGCATGCGGATGTTGTTCCCGAAGTAGACCTCGTCCTCGGTGTCGATCGCCGCGCTGTAATCCCACAGATCGTTTAACCACTGCTGATTGCCCGCGTCGATTGTCGCGCTTACCATAAACGGAGCAATAAACGTGATATCCTGCCATTCGTCTTCTACCGAAGCTTGCAGCCCCGCCGAACCATCCAGCTTATACCCCGAGAAAATACGGCTCGGATCGTTCTGCGTTTGGCCGCGTATCCACCGATTAAGCGTCGTCAACTGATCCTTGGCCCGTTTGTCTCCCGTAACCAGATAATCCGTCGCGATTCTCCACGGCACGCGGGAGGAATTGTAATAGTAATCTCCGTCGTGCTCGGATTCCAGCCAGTAAGGCTCCGCCGGTACAAACCGGTCTCCCTGCTTAACGATGAAGTCGGGCAGCAGCCCCGCGTTAGGACTGTAATTCTTGAATATTTCGTCGATCACGCGATAGGTTCCGTCGACCGTCCGTCCCCAGCGCTCATCTCCCGTGACGGTCCCGTAGTCCTTCATATGCTGCAGCATAAAATCGGAAGCACGAGTTGCGCCGGCATACTTGCCCGATGTCGCCCAATCGGCAATTCTGAGCGTCCAATCGGTCTGATAGACCTCGCTGTCCATAATCGCGCGAATGACCTTTTTGGCCTCCTCCAGGTAGTTGATATCTCCCTGGCTCCCCCACTGCTGATCGGCAAGCAACAGAGAATAGGCTATGTCCATATCGCCGTCCGTAGCGGAATCGACGCCGCTGACGTCAATGATCTCCGTCCCCGTATCCCCCTGGCGCCAAGCCATCAGCTGCGGATTGATTTCGCTTGGATGCGCTCTGAAGTAACGGTACATGGCGTCAAAATCATCTTGCGCCGCCGGATCGCGCCCCGCCATCAACGCGGTGATCATCATCCCGTAGCCGTGCGCCTCCGATACGGTTATCGGGAAGTACGAACCGCCGCCTTCCAACGGCTCCCAGCTTTCCAGATCGTCCCGGTCCAGATCGTCGGTATACCATACGTACTTCTGCGACGAATCGTAAGGATTAGCCTGCAAATATTTCTGCTTCCATTCCCTGTACAAGCGAATAACCGTAGCATCCATCTCCGCCTGCGTCACATGATTCGGCTTAATTGAACCGCCGACATATGCAGCGTGCTGCGGGAACGGCTTGTGAGGCCCTTCACCCGATGCAGGCTGCTTGGTCGTAACGGCGACCGTATTGCTTGGCAGCGATCCAAGATCGATGGAGTTTAGCGCGATAACATAATAGCTGTAAGCTGTTCCGGCCGCCAAACCGAGATCCGTAAAAGAAGTGACGGATGGGGCTGTGTGTCCGATTTTTACGCCGTCGCGATAAACGTCATAGCCGGATACCGCAACATTGCCGGGAGACGGCTGCCAGGTCAACCGCACCTGGAATTGAGACACCGCTTCCCCTTTCAAGTTCGCCGGCGCCGACGGCGGCTCGTTCTCGTCCGGGCCGTCCATCGTTGCCGCTTCGACCGGATCGGAGTTCATTCTTGTACCGACGGCTTTCACGACAAAATTATACCTTTTAGCCGGATTGAGACCCGGGATCGTATAGCTATATTCCGTTTTCCCCTGCTCAACCGGAATATACGCGCTCCAGTGCGTAGCCACCTTGTCGTGCTTCTCGTAAATTCTGAAGCCCCGCACCGGTTCTGCGCCGCCGGAAGGAGCCTTCCACGTCAGAACGGCGTCGTTCTCCTGCATGACCGCACGCGCCCGCTCTACTCGCTCAGGCTTTACATCCGTTCTCTTAATGCCGTATTTGTCATATTCGATCAAGCCATTCCCTACCGTTCCGAGTTGTCCCTCGTCGGCAACCGCGGCGGTATATGATTTGAACGACAGCGTCTTATCGTCGATCGCTACGTCCGTGAACATCTTTTTCGCCGGCTGTTCGTTCACGTCCGCGAAGAAATGATCGTACGGAATCGGCTGGCCGTGTTCGTCCTTCTTGATCACCGGATTCCAGTTCTCGTCGAATTCATACAGCCACTGCTGCTTAGTGTAGAATTTGTTTCCCAAGGCGTTAGGCATCAAATATACCGTTCCTTTGGGATTTACGGCATAGCCGTTCTCGTCGAAGGCGATCTCCGACTTCGGCACGACCTCGTTGCCGTACATCTGGAAGGATCTCATATACATATGATCGTGCGCCTCGAACACCATGTCGATGCCCAACTCGTCGAACACTGGAATCAGATGCTGCCTGTAGAACTGTACTCGGCTGTCCTCGTACATCGCGGAATTGTCTCCGGACGCGTACGGACTTTTATGGAAAGTCACGAACTTCCACTTCTTGTCCGTCCGGGCAACCGTATTTCTCATCCAGTCCACTTGAGCTCGGAATTGCGGATCCTCCCAATCGATGTCTTTGCCGTTAGCGGCAAGTCCGCCTTCATACTGCGAATTGAAGACCATGTACAACGCATCGCCGTATTCAAAAGAATAGACGGAGCCTGGATGAGTATCCTCAACGACCTGCTTCGGCACGTTGAAATGATAGTAGAAGTTATCGTTATCCGTCGTTACGTCGCCGTCGTAATCGTTCACCTCGTGCCCGCCAAGAACCGGGACGTACGGCACCTTGAGCAGCGAATCCTCGGCAACCGTAAACATCCATTGCCAATGCGACTCCAAATCCCCGTTGTCTACAAGATCTCCCGCCACGATGAGAAACTTGGGATCGCCAATGAAATCGACGGCTTTCCTGAACGTGTCTCCCCACGGTTCGAAGCCGGACAGACTGGAAGATTGAGAATCGGCGCCAACGATAAAACGGTAGCTCTGATGCTCGGCCGAGTCCGTTGTGAACGAGCCGATCGGACTCCAAGAGCCGGCTTCCCCGTTTCCTACCCGATACTTGTACGCCGTTCCAGGCTTCAAGCCATCGGCAATCGCTTTGTGACTGTAAAATTTCGTTTTGGCGTTCGTACCGCGGTCGCTAGCCGTCATGAAGGTTGCGACCTCCTCGGCCTTCCCTTCATATCCCTTCGCGCCTGCAGCAGGGAACGCGTTCCCTGTCATCTGAGAAGCTTCCACGACTTCCACCACGGTTCCCGTCATCTGATCCGTGTACCAAGCGAACCCGATGCTCGTCCGCGGATCCCCATTGAAGGTCATATTAAACAGCTTGGGCTTTACCGGAGATTCTTTAATTGTAAAGCTCCAGATCACATCGCGAATAAGACTCGAATCGTCCGTTCCGCTGATCGCTTCCTTCGGAATGGTTACCGTATAGGAGTTTCCGTGAATAAAATCGGGATGAGAAACGTGCAATTGATTGCCGGACACGACCGATGCCGCAACGCCCGCCATTGGCGTATCGTGTTGATCTTTAATTCCGATCGAGTGCCCTTCGTTAAGCTTGATCGCCTTGTTGAATTTCACGACAACAGGAGCGTTGTTCAACACTTCCGCAGCGCTGGATCTAGGGCTGCTGGTCATATCGATTGTCGGAACGACAATCTCGGCTCCCGGAATCTGCTCGCCCGAAATTTGAATATTTCTGATTCTGCTAGATCCCGAGCCGCCGATTCCGCCGGCCATTCCGTTCGTATTGACATTGGAATTGACAATCCACCGCAAGTACAGAAGATCGCGGTCGTCCGCGTTGGCGGAAAGCGGAGCATTGTTCAACTTGCAAGCGTCGTTCGCGCAGTTATAATTGGATACGGACATCGTAAGATTTGTATTCGGAACATCCGTCCAAGTCCGATTGTCCGTACTCATTTGCAGCTTAAAATCTCTGGGGCCGGAGCCGGAGGAGTTCTGATCCGATGTCACGGCGATGTTCTGGAACCCTTTAGTCGGCACGGCAACGAGCCAGTACTTCTTATTTTCTCCGCCGTCCCAGCCTTGATAGCTGATGGAAGACTGGCCGGCATCGACCGCTTCGAATACGCCCCCGGAGTTTTGCAGCGTGGCTGCCCCCTTGTACGAGCCGGCCGTCGCCGCGATAACGCCTTCGTCTCCCGAGTTCGCAATGACCCAAGACGCGAGATTCGTTTTGGCTGCGGCTCTCGTCCGAACCTGGACCGCGGCGCTTGCGGCAGATTCGTTACCCGCTGCGTCATAGGCCGTCACATAGTATTCATAAGACGTGTCTCTAGCAAGACCGGCGGAGTCCGTGTAGGAAACAGCGACAGACGAGCCGATCTTCGTTCCATCGCGATAAATATGATATCCTTTGAGCTCTTCGTTGTCGGTGGAAGCATCCCAGTTCAATCTGATGCTCGTATCGGTCAGCCCGACGCCCGCTACGTTCGCAGGAACGCTCGGAGCCTGCGTATCGATGGGAATGTTCGCCCCCTCGACCGCTTCGCCTTTAACGACAACATTTCTAAGAATGTTAACTCCGTAATCCCCCAAAGTTCTGGACGGATTGGCAGCCTCTCCGGAAACGACGCCCCAGCGGATGTAGACTGCAGCTTTGTCGTCCGCCTCTTCGGGAAGCGGGAAATCCGTCAATCTGCACGTGTCTCCCGGGCAAGTATACGTAGCCGCAGGAAGCGCAAGCGACTTCAACAGCGTCCAATTCGTGTTGTCCACGCTGATTTCCACATTGAAATGCTTCGGTCCCGAGTTTCCGGACTTCTGCTCGGAAGAGAGGGTCAGGCTCTTAAAATTTTTGGTCGAGACGACTGCCAGCCAGTACTTCGTCGGAACTGGACTGCCGCCGACATCAGCGTAACCGTCGCGCCAGTCGACAAGTCCTCCGTCCGGACCTCCTACCGCCCCGCCCTGCGAATCATACTTCAACCCCGATCCGACAGCGCTAATTGCCGATTGAGCTTTGTTAATGCCATCCGTCGCAGTTACCGCTGCGCCTGCATCCGTTAGGACGGAATTGCCCGAAGTCCAGGAAGCCACGGTGTAAATCGGTGCTTGCGGCTCTGCTGCGGAAGCCTTTCCTCCGAGGCTTCCGGGTGTAAAGCTTGACGCCGTGACCAGGCATGCCAGCAGCACATACAAGTGACGTCGCCAGCGCCGCTTCAGCTCATTGCGAATACGCATTTTTTTACCGCCTCTCAGCTATAATCGTTGAATCCGCATTCGAGATTACTTCCCGGCCATCAAGGCGACGTTTTCCTGCCATTTTTGCGTCTTGTAAGCGAGCAGCTTCTCAAATCCCGCTTTCTGCGCATCCGCTTCGGCTTTATCCAACACGGCTAGCACCTCCGCATCGTTCTTGGCGAACAAAGCCTTGGCCGTCGCTTCCTTGTAAATGTCCTCAACCTTCTGCTGAATGATGCCCTCGTCCGAATCCGAAGAAGGATCCAGATTAATAAACGGAGTGCCGTTAAATTGCGTCTTCCAGGTGATTTCCGACTGCCATCTCGTCTCCCAGTTGCGTTTCTCTTCCGGGAAGGTCATCTCGATCGCCGCTTTGCGCGTATCGATAAAGACCGTGTTTCCGTTCCACTGGAAGTTATTCGTCGTGTTCATCAGCTCGGATACTTTGTCCGGCTCGGAGAAATACTTGTCATTGAAGAGCGGTCCGCCTTCTTCGTTGGTGCCTTCCCAATACAATCCTTCCGGTCCCCAGAAAATCGTCCGCTGCCCTTCCTCGCCCGTGAACCAATCCAGGAACGCGAATACGGCTTCCGGATTTTTGTGGTTTTTGGTAATGACGCTTACGTTCCATCCCAGTTGAGCCCAATCCCCCGGCCACACTTTGTTCTTGTCCACGCCTTCCTTGTGAAGCGGCCAAATCATCATAAATCCGGGATGGTTCGGATTGGCCCCCTTCACCGTGCTGTCAGCGAGCGCGGCAATCTCCGTCGGACTCGAAGCTGCGAATACGGCAACTCTGTCGGCATACATTTTCTCTTTCACGTGGTCTTCCGTTTGCGTCAGGGCGTCTTGCGTAATCAGCTTCTCGCGGAACAGCTTGCTGGCGAATTGCATCGTCTCGCGATAGACCGGGTTAACGAACAGCGATGTCAGCTTATCGCCTTCAGGAACCGCTCTCATGCTGACATATGTCTTCGGGAAATCGTTGGCAAATCCGGATACCATCAGCTCGATGCCTTGGCCTTCCAATCCCGGATCATAAGGAATCACGCTTGAACCGTACTTGTTCTTCACGGACTGCAGGTAGCTGTAGAGGTCGTCGAACGTTTCCAGCTTAGGGGAGCCCAACTCCTCGTAAATTCTCTTATTCACGACATATCCGGAGTTTCCGTTCGGCTGCGTCGTGTACCAGTTGGGAAATTGGTACAGCTTGCCGTCCGGCGAACGAAGCAAGTTAATTGTCGATTCGCCTACCCATTTTTTCATATTCGGATACTTATCCAGCCAGTCGTCGAACGCAACCAGCATTCCCGCCTCGCGAAGCTTTTCGACATCGCCGCCGCGATCCAGCCAGATGACGTCCGGAAGCGTTTTCGAAGCGATCATCGTACTTAATTTCTGCTGCGCATTCCCGCCGGATTGAATTGCGGTCACATTCACTTTCTTATTCTCTTTAATCCAAGCGGTAGCCGGATCTTCCCCCCAAGGATTCATCGTGTACCAGTCGTAATTTCCGTAGAAGCTGAACTCGATCGGCGTTTCTCCGAATACAAAACCGCCTGCGGAACTCCCTTCGCTCTCCTTGGTTGCCGCGCCCGTCTTGTCCGGACTAGCTCCTCCTCCGGACGACTCCTTGCTGCAGCCTGCAAGCGCCGCAGACGCAGACAGCGTCAAAGCCATCAATAACAGCGAAGCCTTCTTAAACATACTCACTTGCAAAAACCCCTTTCATTTTTTTATTTATGTTCAAAGCACGCGGCTTCAAACTACTCTTTAAGCGATCCGATCAGGACGCCCTTTACAAAATATTTCTGCACGAACGGATAGACCAGGACGATCGGGATGGTCGCCACCATCATCGTCGCCATGGACAGCGACTTCGTCGTAATGTTGCTCTTCATGCGCGACATGGCTGCATTCGCGGCGGAATTCATCTGCGACAGCTGCTCGCTCATAATGTTGGAGTTCAGAATTTGCTGCAGCTTGGTTTGAATCGGCAGCAACTCGGGATTGTTAATGAAAATGCTTGGCGCAAACCAATCGTTCCAATGGTAGACCGCCGTAAATAACGAAAGCGTGGCGATAACGGGACCGGACAGCGGCAGCGCAATTCGGAAAAGCACACCCCAGTTGTTGCAGCCGTCCATCTTGGCCGATTCCTCGAGACCGTCGGGAAGCCCCTGGAAAAAGGTGCGGAAAATGATCATATTCCACACGCTGATCATTCCCGGAATAACCATCACCCAGAAAGTGTCCATCATGCCCAGCTCGCGAATCAGCAGGAAATACGGAATCAATCCCCCGCTGAAGTACATCGTAATGATGCACACGACCATGTAAAACTTCTTGTGCATCAGTTCCTTCTTGGACATTCCGTACGCGAAAATCGCAGTACTCATAATCGAGAGGAACGTCCCTGCAATCGTTCTTAGAATCGAAATGATGAAGCCGTCGACAATCCTTTTGTCCTTAAAGACAATGTGATAGTTATCGAGCGTAAAATCGCGAGGCCAGAAGGTAACTCCGCCTAACGCGGTATCCATCCCGTTGTTGAACGAGATGACAGCCGAGTTCCAGAAGGGATAGAAGGTTGCAAAGCCAAGCACGCACAGCGAGATGTAAATCGCGCCGTACATCAATCTGTCTCCGGCGGTTAATCTATGCATTCGGTCTCATTCCTTTCTCTGTTGGCCATGCGTTTACCACAAGCTGTTTCCGCTTTTTCTAGCCGCGAAGTTGGCGATGGTCAACAAGGCAACGCTGATAATCGCTTTGAACAAGCCGATGGCGGTCGCGTAGGAGAACCGCTGATTCTCAATTCCGATGCGATACACGTACACATCGATGACATCGGATACTTCGCGAATGCCCGCGTTCGCGAGCAGCAGGATATCTTCGAATCCGGCGCTGAGCAGATTCCCGATCGCCAGAATCATGAAAATGATAATGACGGGCATGATCGAAGGAATCGTTATCAGATACGTCATCTTAAACTTGCTGGCCCCGTCGATCGCCGCCGCTTCGTACATCTGCGGATTAACGCCGGCAATGGCGGCAAGGTAAATAATCGAACCGAATCCGATGCTCTTCCACACGTCCGTCACGACCAGAATGCTCCAGAAGTATTCGGGAAGCGAGAGAAAGCTGATCGGCTCGTCAATCAAGTTTAATTGCTGTAACAGCATGTTAATGCTCCCGTTATCCGTCGACAGCATGGAAGACACCATGCCGGCAACGATGACCCACGACATAAAATGCGGCAGGTAGCTGACCGTCTGAATGACCCGCTTGAACGCCAGCTTGCTCACTTCGTTCAACATGAGAGCCAGGATGATCGGAGCCGGGAACCCGATAAAAAATTTCAAAAAGCTAATTACGATCGTATTGCGGATCACCCGATTAAAATCGGGATCGTTGAAGAACGCTTCGAAATGCTTCAACCCGACCCATGGGCTATCGAGAAAGCCTTTAAACAGGCTGTAGTCTTGAAATCCCAGCAGCACCCCGTACATCGGAATGTATTGAAAAACAATAATGAGCAGCAGAGCAGGAACCACCATCAGCTGAATATCCCATTGTCCCGCCAGTCGTTTGAAATAGCTTTTCTCCGCACCGCCATTTGCCGGCTTTCGCTCCGACGCGATCGGGGTATTACGAGCCATCGTCATTCTCCCTTCACCAGTTCGTCCTTAAAGTTTAATCGCTTTAACATTTGATTTGAGTTTACTCTGGCATGAAAGCCCTGTCAATCATCAAAAATAAAAACGATTAAACAAAATTTGCAGATTTTTAGGGGATAATTCACCAATTAACCCCCATTTGACAATATTCTTGCATGTATTTAATAATTGCAAAATGTTTAAGCGTTTATATTTTACAAAAGTATTTCACATGGAGTCCGACACCTCCTTTTGCGCAATACAAAAAGCCATCCATTCGGCGAGGTTCGCCAGAATAGATGGCCTTCGGCTTTCTGCGGTTATGTAGATCTGGGCGCGCCCGTCGTTTCCCGAATAATTAGCTCCGGGTCGAACTCCATACTCACGTTTCGTCTGCTCGGATCCTTGATCAGCTTAAGCAATATGTCCACTCCCTGCCGACCGATCTTCTCGAACGGCTGTCGGACGGTCGTCAGATACGGACGGAACTCGGAAGCATAGATCTGATCGTCGAAGCCGATAACGGAGACGTCTCCCGGAACTTGAATACCCGCATTCTTGAACGCGTCCATCACGCCGAGCGCGATAAAATCGTCGGCGGCAAATACGGCCGTCGGCAGCTTGCCCGACTCGATCCAGCCGCTGGCGATCCGATAGCCCGAGGGAATGTCAAACCCTCCCTCCACAACGCCAAACGGTTTAATCCCCGCTTCCTCATGGGCATACAGGTAGCCTTTCTCCCTCTCCCGGCTGCTGAGAAACGACCTCGGGCCGCTAATATGAGCTATATTCGAGTGGCCGAGGTCAATCAAATGCTTCGTTGCATCGTATCCGCCCTTGAAGTTGTTAACGACAATCATCGATACGGACAAATTTTGCTGCTGGCTGTCCAAAATAACGAACGGAATTTTTCGCTTCTTGAGCTCCATCACATAAACATCCGAGTTGGCCGGCGACAGCAGAATAACTCCGTCTACGCGATCCTCCTGGAACATGGAGCGCCGGAATGACTCTTCGTCTCCCTGAGAGATCGAAAGCGCAAGAAAATAGCCGTTCTCGGCCAACCGATCGTTGATCTCCTGTACTACCGCATCGAGAACGGAGTCGTGCAAGGTCGCCAAGGTCAGGCCGATAATGCCGGTTCTTCCGCTTGCCAGACTCCGGGCGGAAGCATTTGGATGATAATCGAGCTCTTTCATTGCCTGCAGTACTTTTTCCCTGTTCTTCTGTCTTACTGACGTGGAGTGATTCAGCACTCTGGACACCGTAACAACCGACAGGCCCGCTTTCTTGGCAACGTCGAAAATACTGACCTTCATCTCACGAACCGTCTCCTGTTACATTCATATTTTCATTAACGTATCATATTTCTTACAGAAATTCATCCTATAGTATCCAACCATCGTTTGTTGTCATTTGCCTTCGTTTTGCTTAAAATGTAACCAAACCTAAGGAGGGAAAGCGATGTTCGCTTCACATAGAAGAGACCGGATATTGGAGCTTCTGCAGCAGGACAAGCAGGTGCTCGTCAAAGATTTGGCGCGCTTGTTCAACGTATCCGAAGGCACGTTGCGGATCGATCTCCGCATTCTGGAGGATGAGGGACTGCTGGAAAGAACCCATGGCGGAGCCATTCCGAGGAAGCAGCAAGCGGCGGCCAACGAACTGCGGAATCCCTCCCGCAGCCAGCTCAACTATGAGGAGAAGCAGGCGATCGGCAGAAGAGCGGCCAAGCTTGTCATCGACGGGCAGTGCATTATTTTGGACGCCAGTTCGACCGCGTTGGAGCTGGCCAAAGGCTTGACCGACCATAATTATTTGACCGTGGTCACCAATGGACTTGAGACGGCAATGACGCTGAACCAGAATCCGCGCAACAACGTCATCCTCATCGGAGGCGTGCTGCGGAGCGGTTCCAAGACAGTCGAAGGCGTACTTGGCAAAGACATTCTGAGCGGCATTCACGCCGATCTGTTCTTCACTTCCGCCGAAGGACTGAGCGTGCAGGAGGGCATGACGGACTTCAGTCTGTACGAAGCGGAGCTCAAAAAACTGATGACCGCCAACGCCAGCCGAACCGTCGCTCTCGTCGATCATACTAAGCTCGGGAGAAGATCAATCGCCTCCTCGGTCGCCTTCGATGCGATTCACATCCTCATCACGGACGGAAGGGCGGATCCCGTTTTCCTGAAGCAGTTCCGACGCACGGAAGTGATCATAGCCGACTGAATTCGCCATCAAACGAACGTTCATATACAAGCGGATGCGAACGTCGATAAACGCACTCAATCGTTGACATTCGCAAGCAAACGAAAGGACAATAGAGAGAAGAGAATTCGCGATTTAGGGGGAAACTGCATCATGGCAATGAACGGAATCGATGGATTGATTATCGACCTGGACGGTACGATCTATCTCGGCTCTCAAGCGATTGAGGGAGCCAAGGAAACGATGGAGCATATTCGCGCCGCAGGTATAAAGGTCGTTTTCTTAAGCAACCGCGGCAATTATTCCCGAAGAATGTGCCAAGAAAAGCTTGAGGCGATGGGCATTCCGGCAGCTGCGGAAGAGATTATTCTAACCTCTTCCGTGACCGCCACATATTTGCTGGAGAACGAGCCTAACGGTAAAGCCTGGCTGTTCGGAGATGAAGGATTGCATGAGGAACTGAGGAGCCATGGAGTTCAACTCGCCGCCAAGCCGGAGGAAGCCGATTGGCTCGTTATTACGCTTCATGAGTCGCTGACTTACGCGGAACTGAACGACGCTTTTCGGGCCGCTCGCAGCGGCGCCAAACTTATCGTCACCAACGAAGACAAAACTTTCCCCGGAGACGGCGGAGAATGTATCGACGTGGGGGCTACGATCGCCGCGATCGTCCATACGACCGGAGCAGAGGTGTCCGTCGTCGTCGGCAAGCCTTCGGCCTATATGGCCAATGCGGCTCTTCGCGCTTTGGATCTGCCGCCCGAACGCTGTCTCGTCATCGGGGACAGCCTCCATTCCGATATCGCCCTGGGCAAGCGCGCCGGTATCCGCACGGCGCTCGTGCTCAGCGGATCGACAACGCGTGAACGCGGCGAAGCCGCCGAGGAGCGCCCCGATTTTATCTGGGATTCCATCTCGGACATTCGCACGCTGCTGCAGTCCGACAAGGAGGAGCGTCAATGACCTTTCCCGTAATAATCGAAGCCGGCGCGCTTAACGCGGTTGCCCCGTACTTGAAAGAGCAAGGGTATCGCCAAGTCGCCATCGCGGTCGACGAAATGACGTATAAAGTGGCGGGGGAGAGACTGGAACGGGAGATTGAGCGTGCAGGAATTCAAGTTGGAACAACGCGGATTGAGCCTGATCGCCAAGGCGATGTGATCGCGGACGAGGCTTCCATAGTCCAACTGATTCTGGCGCTGCGTCAGGAGGCCGCGGAAGTTGCGATCGCCGTCGGCTCGGGGACGCTGCACGACATCTCGCGCTTTGCGGCATACGCTGTCGGTATCCCCTTCGTATCGGTGCCTACAGCGCCTTCTGTCGACGGCTTTAATTCCGTCGGGGCGCCGCTCATTCTGCGCGGCGAGAAAAAAACGATCGGAGCCATCGGACCTTCCGCTATTTTCGCGGATCTGGACATTCTGACGCAGGCTCCGGACGCGATGGTTGCCGCAGGCTTCGGCGATATGCTGGGCAAATATACTTCTCTATTCGACTGGACGTTCGGCCATCTAGCAGGGGCGGAGCTGTTCTCGCGCGAGGTGTACGAGCGAACGGAGCGAGCGATGCTGGCGTGCGTGGAGCATAGCGAGGAGATCGGACGCCGCACGCCGCATGGTATCGAGACGCTGACTCGGGCGCTTATCGAGTCCGGCTTCGCGATGCTGCAATTCGGCCAGTCTCACTCGGCCTCCGGCGCCGAGCATCATCTCTCCCACTACTGGGAGATGGAGCTGCTTCGGCTCGGTCGTAAGCAGGTACTGCATGGCGCGAAGGTCGGGATCGCCTGCGCGATCATTTCGGACCTGTACCGCGAGTTGGCTTCGGAGCGCCCAGAGCTGTTTCCTGCGGAGCATCGCGAGGCGCTGACCGAGGCGATCGCCCGCATTCCAAGCGGCGAGGAAATCCGCCGACTGCTTGCGCTGGCAGGAGGGCCGACCGCCCCCGAAGCGCTCGGCATCGGCCAAGAGCTGCTCGAGCGAAGCTTGCGCGAGGCGCACCGTATTCGCCCCAACCGCTACACCCTGCTTAGAACGTACAACGAATCGAATTAAGCGACGAAGAAGGCCGCCCCACAGCAGCAGCTGACGGGACGGCCTTGATTTTTCCCCGAAGGGGATTAACCGGCTTGCAAACGACGGATTCTCTCTTCGAGGTCCGGGTGCGTCGAGAACAATGCGCTTCTCTTCTTGCCGCTGATTTGCAGAGTGGAGATCGCGGTTTGCTGACTGTCCTGCATACGATCCTGATAGACTTTGAGCCCGCGCAGCGCGTGAATCATTTTGTCGCGGCCCGCCAGATGGGCGCCGCCGGCATCGGCATGGAACTCGCGATGTCTGGAATAAGCCAGCACGACAAGGCTGCCCAGAATGGAGAAGGCGATCTGGAAGACGATAACGGCGATAAAGTGAACAAGCCCGGCCAGTTCTTCCTTCACGAGCCGCGATACGGCCCAAGCGGCGATACGCGACAGGAAGACGACAAACGTGTTGACGACTCCCTGCAGCAGCGTCATCGTGACCATGTCTCCGTTAGCAACGTGGGCGACTTCGTGGGCGATGATGGCTTCCACTGCATTTTCGTCAAGCTCGTGCAGGAGTCCGCTCGATACGGCGACGAGGGAGCGCTTCTTCGAAGGGCCGGTAGCGAACGCATTCACCTCATTCGATTCGTAGATGCCGACCTCGGGCATATGCGTGAGCCCAGCGGCGCGGGACAGACGGTGAACCATATCGACGACTTGACGCTCGCCGTAGCTCAAATTGTCCTCCGGCTTGAGGACCTGGACTTTCATCATCATTTTGGCCATCCAGCGGGACATCGCCAAAGAGATAAACGCTCCGGTAAAGCCGACGATGGCGCTGAATACGAGCAACGAGCCAAAATCGATTCCGCCCGATTCATTCAAATATGAGCTAACTCCGAACACGGACAAGATGATGCCGATCGTGATCATGACGAGCAAGTTGGTTAGAATAAATAGCAAAATTCGCTTCATGAGCTCCTCCTCGATTTTCATTCAATTTCATAAAATGAACCATTGAATGAGCTTTTCTTAATCTTTATGTACGGATGAACCCCCTATTGCGTTTCATTATCAGTCAAGCAAATCTGGATGAATAGGCACCTCTCTTTGACTCAGTCAGCCGATAATTCGGGGTTGAGGCAAAAAAATTGCCTCCACTACCCCAGCCGCGGAGCGAAGGCCAAAATAGTGCCCTGACGCCACCCGAGCCGCGGAGCGAAGGCCAAAATAGTGCCTTGACGCCACTCCAGCCGAGGAGCGAAGGCCAAAATAGTGCCCTGACGCCACCCCAGCCGCGGAGCGAAGGCCAAAATAGTGCCCTGACGCCATACCAGCCGGAGATCGAAGGCCAAAATAGTGCCTTGATGCCACCCCAGCCGGAGATCGAAGGCCAAAATAGTGCCTTGACGCACCCCAACCGCGGAGCGAAGGCCAAAATAGTGCCCTGACGCCACTCCAGCCGCGGAGCGAAGGCCAAAATAGTGCCTTAATATCCAACGAAAGAGATCTCGCAAAGTCCGCTGACAATAGAGTTCCCCTCTTGCCGCCCGGCGGACCGATGTATGTCAATTGGTCAGCCGGAGTTAAAAAAGGACAACTTTGCACTTTATAGAATCCGCAACTGGTGTATTAGATAAGTCCCGATTTTTGAAGCAGCCGTTGCATGATCGCCGCGAATTCGGCTCTCGTCATGTAAGCTTTCGGAGCAAGCGTATCGTCGCTTCTGCCGGACACGACGCCGGCCTGTACGCTATCGGCAATACCGTTTTTCGCCCATTCGGAAACTTTCGCCCCATCCGCGTACGAACGAAGCGTTTCTTCCGTCGACTGGCCGGAAAGCTTAGTTTTAAGCCCAGTCAACCGCATCGCATTGGAAATGATGACCATAGCCTGTTCCCGCGTGATTTTGTCGTTGGGACGGAATGTACCGTCGTCGAAACCGCTGAGCAGCTGGTATACATGGGCCGTGTCGATCGCAGCACGGTACGGGTCCGTGGATTTCACATCCGAGAACGACGTCGTCGCACCTTTCTCCATCTGGAGCCCCAGTCCGCGAACAAGGATCACCGCGAATTCCCCGCGGGTAATGTCACGGTCGGGATTAAACTGACTGCCGCCGGTTCCTTCAAAGATCAATCGCGAACCCATGTCGTTGACCATGTCTTTCGCCCAGTGGTTCGCTACGTCGCTGAACGTGACCGGATGCCAGACAACCGAGTACGTACTGTTCGTCAAGCTGTTGATGACCGCGAAGTATTTACCGTCGATCTTGGAAATCTTGGTCGGCACGTGACGCACTGTACCGTTTGGCTCTATGACGACCCCCGTCGTTATTTGGGCCGGGTCTACGTCGTCGGGTAAGGCGACCCTACGCTCCACATAAGCGTCGAACTTGTTGATTTCAACGCTTCTGTCTCCGTAAGCACCTCTTATGGTAAAGTTTACCGGGGATACGACCAATTCAAACTTTCCTTTGTCTGCCGATTGCTGGACGACTTTCACCATATCGGCTGTTGTTGCAGATATTTCGATTTGAATCTTGATATCTTCCAGCGCTACCGACTTGCCAATCTGATCGAACACGGAGTCGATGTTGATTTGATACGCCGGGAGCGTGTAGATTGCCCGATCCGTCTTGATTTCCAGCACGGCCTGCTTGTTTTCCATGTTCTTTATCATTTGGCCGTTCAACTCACCGACGATGACATCGGTCTTCATGTTCGCCGGAATGGTGATGATCGGACGTTGCTCTGCTGATGTCAGTTTGGCCTGTAGCTTCTTCTGATCCACGACGATTGTCGTTACGGTCTGATCCGCCCGTTTGGACGTCGTCGCCGTTCCAGCGGTTTCCGCTTTGCCGTTCACAAGAATGTCCACCCCTGTATTCGAGGGAGGGGGAGCACTCGTTCCAGATGGTTGCGTGGAGCCGGAGTTGCCGCTTCTTGGCTCTGCCACGACAACAGCCGTCGTTTGGCCGAACTTCACAACTTTGTCGTTGACGTCAAGCTCGGCTACGGCCAGTTTGTCGCCGTTCGTCGCATTCACGATTCCATTAACCGGCAAGTCTGTGTAGCCGCTTAGCGTTTCGCCCACGTTTGGTACGGTCACCACGCCGTTTGCCGCATTGAGGTACACAAACTTATGCCCTGTCGCTGCATCAGGCGTAACCGTAATTTGCGTCTTGCCATCGTTCGCCGTTCCCGCCACGTCGGCCGACGTTACCGTCAAGCCGCTTGCCGCCACCGGCTCAGCCACGACTACAGCCGTCGTTTGCCCAAACTTCACGACTTTGTCGTTGACGTCAAGCTCCGCTACGGCCAGCTTATCGCCGTTCGTCGCATTCACGATGCCGTCCCCAGGCAACGCCGTATAACCGCTTAGCGTTTCCCCCACGTTCGGTACGTTTACCACGCCGTTTACTGCATTGAGGTACACAAATTTATGTTCCGTCGCTGCGGCAGGTGCAACCGTAATTTGCGTCTTACCGTCGTTCGCCGCTCCCGCCACGTCAGTCGACGTTACCGTCAAACCGCTTGCCGCCACCGGTTCAGCCTCGACAACAGCCATCGTTTGACCGAACTTCACAACTTTGTCGTTGACATCAAGCTCCGCTACGGCCAGCTTGTCGCCGTTCGCTGCATTCACGATGCCGTCCCCTGGCAAATCCGTATAACCGCTCAGCGTTTCTCCCACGTTTGGTACGGTTACCACGCCGTTTGCCGCATTGAAGTACACGAATTTATGCCCTGACGCTGCGGCAGGCGCAACCGTAATTTGCGTCTTGCCATCGTTCACCGTTCCCGCCACGTCAGTTGACGTTACCGTCAAACCGCTTGCCGCTACCGGCTCCGCCACGACAACAGCCGTCGTTTGGCCGAACTTCACAACTTTGTCGTTCTCGTCAAGCTCCGCTACGGCTAACTTGTCGCCGTTCGTCGCATTCACGATGCCATCCACAGGTAATTCCGTATAACCGCTCAGCGTTACGCCCACGTTCGGTACAGTTACCACACTGTTTGCGGCATTAAGGTACACGAGTTTATGACCCGTCGCTGCGGCAGGTGCAACCGTAATTTGCGTCTTGCCGTCGTTCACCGCTCCCACCACGTCAGTTGACGTTACCGTCAAGCCGCTTGCCGGTTGCGCCCCTCCGTTTTTTAGCAAATAGATCGCCATATCGATAACCGCCTGGATGTTGGCGGCCGTCACATAGCCATCTGCAGGCATATTGTCAAGCACGGCTTGTCCAATAATGCGCTTCTCTTCAGGTTCCAAAGGATTGTATTCGCTCAAATCAAATCCGGGATTGGTAAAAATCCCATTGTTTATAGTATCTATCATATCTACAATCGATGAGGCGCCATCTTCTTGCTCCGGTGCTTTGTGCATGTACATAATCACTATTCTAGTAGCGTAAGCATTCGTAAAAGTAGTGTACAATTCGTCCCTATTTTCGTAAGGACGACGGACGATCATGTAATCGAGCAGCGCGTCTTTATCCGCTTTCTTACTATTAGTAATCCATTGGAGTTTCTGATGATCCATAGCATACTCTGAATAATCCTGTATCGCCTGATACATCTTCTCCCGTGTATCCGCTTCATTGTAGACATCGGATACAGGGTCAATGTCGGCAAAAACCGTCTGCAATCCCAACTGCGAACACAATAGAAGTATGCTCATCAGAACCAAAAACCGTCGCCCATCAAACAGACCCAACCGATGATTGCGTAGCTTCATTTTAAACCTCTCCTGACTAAACAAGTCGATTTTTGTCTAATACAATCAACATTGTATAATGCAGGGCTCAACAAATACTCAACAAATGGCCGCCTTATAACGACTGCGATTTCGAGTGAAGTTAAAAGGCTTAGACTGGACTTCCATTGTTTAGGTCACATGAAAGTTTAAATCCCAGTTTAAGCAACGATAACGTTAGGGAGCAATCATACCAGATATACCAGATCGAAAACGCTTCTTTCCATTCCCACACACCCTAGTAGCGGACGATTCCTTGATGACCTCTTCGTACGTTTTTTCATTCACGCTTAGAGGGCAGTGCCTGCACAAGCACATTCATGCTAAAAGAAGCGCAGGGGACTACCTTGGAACGAATTATCTCGTCTTCCGCGTATAGGTCGGCCAATTCATACCGCTGTCCATCCAGCACATACTGCTCCAACGTAAAATTAGAGAGATCAACGATCCAATATTCCAGAACGCCATATTTGGCGTATACGATGCGTTTCTGCACCTTGTCCCGTCTGCGCGAATGCTTGGAGGAAATTTCGGCGACCAGATCGGGAGTGCCGTTGATGCCTCTTTCTTCAATGATATCCATTCTGCTGCGATGAATCATGACAAGATCCGGCTGGCGGACTTCCGTAGCGGACAAAATGACATCGACTGGCGAGACGTAAATAATGTATTCGTTGCGACAGGTGGCGTTAAGTGAAAATAGCAATTCCTGACTGACCGACTGATGCGTAGTCGTCGGAGCAGGGCTCATCAGCTCCAACACTCCATCGGAAATTTCATAGCGTCTGCCGTCGTCTTCCATATTGGCGTACATGTCGTAAGTAACCGGCGACTCCTTGATTAGCTCTTCGTACGTTTTCTTTTTCATGCCTATTCCCGTCTCTCCCTCTTCGAAATCGAATCCTCGCAGTTCGGAAAGTTTAATTCAGTGTCTTGTCTGAAAACACGGGCAGACCTTGTACAAGCTCATTCATGCTAAACGAAGCGCAAGCAACTACCTCGGAACGGATTGTCTCGTCTTCCGCGTAGACCTCGGTCAAATCATAGCGATCCCTACCCAGCACATACTGCTCCAACGTAAAGTTGGAGAGATCGACAATCCAATATTCCGGAACGCCGTATTTGGCATATACGATCCGTTTCTGCACCTTGTCCCGTCTGCGCGAATGCTTGGAGGTGATTTCAATGACTAAGTCCGGCGCACCATCAATGCCTTTACCGCCAATAATATCCATTCTGCTGCGATGGATCATGATCAGGTCCGGCTGGCGGACTTCCGTAGCGGACAAAATGACGTCAATTGGCGATGAGTAGATAATGTAATCGTTGCGGCAGCTGACATTAAACTTGTACTGCAGCTCGTTCACCACCGACTGATGCGTAGGCGTCGGAGCAGGGCTCATCAGCTCCAACACTCCATCGGAAATTTCATAGCGTCTGCCGTCGTCTTCCATATTGGCGTACATGTCGTAAGTAATCGGCGACTCCTTGATTAGCTCTTCGTACGTTTTCTTTTTCATGCCTATTCCCGTCTCTCCCTCTTCGAAATCGAATCCTCGCAGTTCGGAAAGTTTAATTCAGTGTCTTGTCTGAAAACA